>UMIU01023698.1_pt1 | contig 11437 bp, 8 predicted proteins | sample 1965871 | NCBI WGS metagenome assembly UMIU01 (sample SAMEA4836132, study PRJEB28245) | human gut metagenome | biome: gut microbiome; material: fecal sample | place: Denmark | collected 2008
GGACGGATAGAGGAGAACACGGAGGCGCTGAATCTGTTTCTGCAGAAGGCGGAAGCCATGGGTTTTCAGACCATGAAGACCTCCACAGGTGATGTGGGTATCGTGGAGCTGGGGAGTGGTGATCAGACCTTAGGTATTTTGGTGCATATGGATGTGGTCGGTATCGGTGATACGGACAAGTGGACCTATCCGCCTTTTGAGGGGCGCGTCGCCAAGGGTTTCCTATGGGGAAGAGGCGTCGTGGACGACAAAGGCCCTGCGGTCATGTGTCTCTATGCGCTGAAAGCGATCAAAGAGCTGGAAATCCCGCTGAACAAGAGAGTCTGGCTCATCGTCGGGACTTCTGAAGAGGCGGAATGGACTGATATCGCTAATTTCAAGAAAGAGTTTCCCGTGCCTGATTTTGGCTTTTCTCCCGATGGGGACTTCCCGATCTACAATAGTGAAAAGGGATACTGCGATATACAGATGCGCTTTACGGAGCCTTGCATCGATATCCTGGAAAAACTGGATGCGGGAGACAGCCCCAACACCATCCCCTCCAGGGCAGAAGTGAAAATCAGAAATCAGGAGAACCTGGTCTTTCACGGGATTTCCTGTCACAGCTCGTCGCCGGCCATTGGAGCCAACGCCATTTCCAAGATGGCGGTAGAGCTGAGCTACCGTACAGAGTTCAACTTCATCCGTTTCCTCAACGATTTTCTGGCAAAGGATTATAACGCAGAAAAGCTGGGCGTGGATAAAAATGCAGAACCTGATCTGCCGCCAACCCGGCGCAGCATCATCGTGCCGACGATTTTGAAACGGGAAGGTGACAAGGTGCTGCTCAACGTCAACGTGCGCTCCTGTACAGGCGTCAAAAAAGAAGACGTCATCGCCGCCTTTGTGCGGCAAAAGGAAAAATATTCTTTTGAGATGGAACTATATGACTTTTTGGAACCCATGTTTGTGGATGAGAAAGAGGAGTTCTTACAAGTGATGGCTGAAGTATATGAGGATTACGGTTACGAGAGCAGCTTTCAGAGTGCACTGGGCACGTCCTATGCGAAATCCATGGAGCACTTCGTCAGCTTTGGCCCCGTGTTTCAGACAGAACCCAGCTGTGCCCATATGGAAGACGAACGGATGAGCATCACAGCGATGATCACGGCGACGCAGATTTATACCACCTATCTTGCAACGATGGCAAGTCCTATCGGCGGCATCCGCAAGAATGCAGACAAAATGACCAGCTTGGAAAAAGCCTTATTTCTGCTGACGCTGTTTACGGAACCGCCCTATCGCTACGACGTGGCAGGCCTGGTCGAACTGACTGGCATGAACCGGACGACAGTATATCGAAATCTGTCGGCTTTGGAGAAGGCGGGACTTTTACAGAAAGATCCGACGACAAAGGCTTATTCCTTAGGCCCACTGGCAGAAAAGATGGGAGAAAAAGCAAATGATATTAGAACGTGATAAGATGATAAGAGACTTGAAGGGACTGATCGACATCCCCAGCATCTCCTCGGATAAAGCTGCTGTAGAAGATGCTTTGGACTATGTGTTGAAACTGGGTGAGCAGATGGGCATGCGATGTGAAAAAGTCGCAGATGGGCAGGTAGGTATCATTGAAATCGGTCAGGGCGACGAAACCTTTGGCATCCTGACCCATGTGGATGTGGTGAATGCGGGCAGAGAGGAGCTTTGGAAAAGTCCGCCTTTTGCCTGCGAAGTGCGCGATGGAAACCTCTATGGCCGCGGCGCTATTGATGACAAGGGGCCAACGGTGGCTGTGCTACATGCCATGGGCGCTGCCATGGAAAACGGAAAGCCTTTTCACAAGACGGTCAGGCTCATTGTCGGTACCCAGGAAGAGACGGAATGGACCGACATGGATTGTTATACGAAGCATTATCCTCTGCCCGACTACGGGTTTACACCTGACGGTGATTTTCCCATTGGAAACGTGGAGAAGGGGTGCATGGATGTCACCCTGCGCTTTCCTGTCGCTTTGGTGGATGAAGCGTCTCCGCAGATTGTCGGGCTTGAGGCCGGTACGGCATTTAATATCGTGCCAGACAGCTGCGGCACATTGCTTTCAGATGGCAGGGTAATCGTGACGGAGGGAAAGGCGGTTCATACCTGCGCACCGGAAAAAGGAGAGAACGCTATTTTTCAAATGCCGGGCCTGCTCGCAGGTGTGACTCCCAACGGGTTTTCGCAAGTTTTGGAAATGGTGACGGAGTTCTTTTCTGACTGCACCGCGCCGAAATTAGGGCTGAGGACGAAGGAAGAGTATTTTGCAGGTGAATTTATACATCGAACAGTCTTTACTCCTGTGCTGATCAGAACGTCAGGCAGTTTTGTTGAGGTGGGCATCAACGTCCGTTTCGCATATACAACCACGGAAGATGAGCTTTTGGATGTCTTCAACCGCCTGTGTCAGGAGTATGGCGGAGAAGTTGCCGGCATTACATCACTGCCTGCTGTCTTCGTCAGCCGTAACACACCTTTTCTGGAAGTATTGTCTGCAGCTTATGAGGAGTCCACCGGATTTCCGCCTGACTTCGTCCTCGGTTACGGCGGGTCCTATGCGAAAGCTATGCCGGGCATCGTCAGCTTTGGACCGATCCTTCCAGGGATGAAAGATTGCTGCCATGAGGAAAATGAATACATTCCGCTAAAGGCACTGGAGAAAAACTGTGAGATTTATTATAGGGCGATTGAAGGGATTGCCCAGTGCGAGAAGTCTTTTCGCAGATAGACCATAAGGGTGCCTGATGATCAGATATGCGAAACAGGCCTGCACGGATCGCCCAGTTACCCTCTATTGCCGTAAAAAAACGCAAAAACACCTAAAAAATCCGATGACCGTAAAGAGCGCCCTCTGCGGTAGGGACTGTAACTGTTGAAATTCCGTTATGCGTTTAGCTGAAACTGACGTTGCAGCCTCTTGGCGCCTGAGATTTTTCAGGTGTTTTGGTTGTTTTTGATCGAATGACGGGTAAATCATCTCTCGACAGTGCTTTTGGGGAATTTCCAGTGTGACTTATTTGAGACAATAAAGCGCATAATTGAAAGGACTTTGCCCCAGAAAATTTGCCTAAAACCGTTGACAAAGGTGATAAAAGAGCATATACTAAGATAACAAGTAAAAAGAGATATTCACAAGAGCAAACCCGTCGAAAGACGGTGACGCAAAGCTACAGGGGCTAAGCCGCAAGGTATGCCAGCCAGTTGCCGTATTATGTATGATATGTATCGATATCTAATATATATAGAACGGTCATTTAGTGAATTCTCTGAATGATTTTTTTAATTTAAAAGAATATTAGCAAACCTGGGGAAACTCAGCGACGCAAAGCTATAGGGTCTAAAGCGAAAAGCATGACAGCCAGTTGCCATTGAGATGATCAATGTAATGTATGAGAGCGTTCTTACAAACATTAGAACCTCCTTCGGAATGTGGCTGCTTTAGACGAAGCAGTTTTTTTATTTTGAATGATTCGGAGGATAGAAATGATGTTAAAGAGAACACTGAGAGTTTTCATAACGATAATATTAACTTTAGCCCTGACGACAGGTTTGGTTTTGGCTATGACAGAAGATGCAAATGCTGCAACAGTATCCATGAAGACCATTCCGGCCACTTCCGCAAAGGCAGACAGCAGAGTCGTCAACGCATTTGTTGAATTAGGCTTTACTGTCAAATATAACAAAAACTTAGGGTATGCCGGCGTATTCAGCGTAGCGGATCATGCCATCCATCTAAAGTCGAGAAACAAGACGAATACACTTCACGAGATGGGTCACTTTGTTTCCAGACTGCAGAATGGCGCAGATGAGACATCTGAGTTTGTAAAGATTTACAAATCCGAAAAGAAAAAGTACAATGGTACGCAGAAGTCATACATAACGAAGAACAGCAAAGAATACTTTGCACAATCTTTTGCAGAATACACGCAGAACCCAAGCAAGCTGAAGAAGAGCAGACCTAAGACTTACACATATGTAAAACAGCAGGTAGACACCATCGAGCAGCAGGACGTTGACAATATGTACAGCGCTTATGGATGGGCTTGGTAAGAGATCGGATAATTTAGTTAACACAATTGAAACCCTGTGGACAAATCCACAGGGTTTTGTTATTATGGAGGAGAATACCAAAGAACGAGTGTTTGCGAAAGGGGAAAATAGAGCAATTATGGCAAAGAAGAATAAGACCGTATTTGTCTGTCAGGAGTGCGGCTACGAGAGCCCGAAGTGGATGGGTCAGTGCATCTGTGGGGCGTGGAACTCCATGGTAGAAGAGAAGGTGGTAGATGTGCCGGAGAACGATACCAGAAGGCGCACTTCGGCAGAGGCAAAACCATCCAAGTTAAAAGAAGTCGGCTCTGGTGATTACATCCGCATTGACACGGGGATTGGCGAGCTGAATCGAGTTCTGGGCGGAGGATTAGTCCGCGGATCGCTGACTTTGATTTCCGGAGAGCCGGGAATCGGCAAATCTACTATGATTATACAGGCTGCTGCCAATCTGGCGAAATCACAGGGGACCGTCCTCTATGTATCGGGAGAGGAATCGGAAGAACAGATCAAGATGAGAGCTGATCGCGTCTGCCCCGACCTTAGTGATAACCTGTATATCCTGGCAGAGACCAATATGGAGAACATTACGGCCGTGTGCGAAAATTTAAAGCCCAAGTTCCTTGTCATCGACTCTATCCAAACGATGTATACGCAGACCCTGGATTCTGTCCCTGGAAGCGTATCCCAGGTCAGAGATATCGGCAATCAGTTGATGAAGCTGGGAAAGACCAATGATATCCCTATCTTTATCGTGGCGCATGTGACGAAGAATGGAGAGCTGGCAGGACCGAAAATTGTCGAGCATCTGGTAGACTGTGTACTCAACTTTACGGGTGAGAGGGACCATGACCTGCGGATATTGAGAGCATATAAAAACAGGTTTGGCACGACCAGCGAAATCGGCGCCTTTCAGATGGAAGAAGGCGGCCTGATTGAAATCGAAAATCTGTCAGGAACTTTTCTCGAGAGTACAGAGACTCAGGCAGAAGGTTCTATTATTACAGCAGTTTACGAGGGAAGCCGGCCGGTTTTGTTCGAGATCCAGGCACTGACAGCACCCGCCAATGTGGGATTTGCCAGAAGGACTTCCGTCGGTGTAGACTATCAGAGACTGAACATGATCCTTGCTGTCTTAGAGAAGAAAGTGGGCATGACTATGATTAACCAGGACGTCTATGTCAATGTAGTAGGCGGTATGAAACCGGACAGCACTTCTGTCGACCTGGGAGTAGCCCTGGCCGTGTACTCTTCTATCAGAGACGTGACCTGCCAAAAGAGGACGATTGCCATTGGGGAAGTCGGTCTGACTGGTGATCTCAGATCTGTACAAAATGCAGATAAGATTGTCGTGGAGGCTGTAAGAATGGGGTATGAACAGATCATCATGCCCAAAAAAAACGCGGACAAGCTGGATGGGAAAGTCCGAAAGGGGCAGTGCCGGATTGTCGGTGCGAAGAATATTTACGATGCGATCAACGCATTTAAAGGAGAATAAGATGATAAAAAACGCGGAGCCTGTATTGATACATGGTTCCGCGTTTTGCTATATCGGTTATTTCTTTAATTTTACAGTTTCCATCTCGAACCAGAAGGTGCTGCCTTTACCCAATTTGCTGTTGACTCCATAATTTGCTCGATGGAGGGTCAATATCTCTTTGACGATGGATAAGCCCAGGCCGCTGCCGTCCGTAGGTCTGACGTGATGGGTGCTGGATTTGTAATATCGCTCCCATACGTGGTTGATTTCATCAGGTGCAATGCCAGGCCCGTGATCGATGATTTCGCAGCGGACTTTGCGGCTGGATTTCTTGATATTGACGATGATTTCTTTATCTTCCCCGCCGTATTTGACCGCGTTGTTGATCAAATTGGACAATACCTGCTTTATTTTCGTCTCGTCTCCGTTGACGATAACAGAGGACGAGCAGTTGAATTTAAAATGATAACCCTCTTTCTCCGCCAAAATCTCGAAGGATGCCAAGATGGTTTCAGCTGTCTTCTTGAGGTCAAAGTTAGAGCGTTCAAGTTCAATACTTCTGGACTGCATTTTGGACATGTTGAGCATGTCATTGACCAACGTGTTCAAACGGTCAGCTTCGTCGATAATAACTCCCAGATGGGCTTCCCGCTTTGGAGGGTTATTGCCCGAAAGGTCGCGAATCATCTCTGCATAAGACTTGATCATGGTCAATGGCGTTCGCAAATCGTGAGAGACGTTGGCGATCAAATCCTTCTGGTACATATCCGTCTTTTCCAATTCTCGTGAAGCGTTGGTCAGCGTGTCAGCCAGTTCCGTAATCTCAGAATAGTGACCACCCTTGAACTTGACGCCGTAATGGCCTTTTCCCATTTCGGCGGCCGAGTTGGTAATTTCTTTGATCGGCTTTGAGATTCTGCTGGCCAGGTACAGTGCCAGGGTCAAAGCGAGCAGTGCAGCGATGACCGTAATATAGATCAGCTGGGAACGCAGGATCGCTATGGTCGATTTGACTGGATAAAGCGGCGATACGATGTAGATGATATAGCTTCTGGCTTTGTTTTCCTCTTCGTTGAAGCTGTCGGTGGCCTTGCTCAGGTAACGTGCATAGGAGAAGATACGAGTCCCGCTCCCTTCTTTCTTAGACAGAATCGAAGCCTTGCCAAGAGGACTGATCTCCAGCTGTGCCCGCAGTTCCTGTATCTGCAGGCCATATCGGTAGAGCTGGACATGTTCGCCATAAGTAGGAGGAATTACGATCCCCCCGGCTGCTGTTTCCACGCGAATATAAAGATCGTTTTCATTGGAAAACGATAAGGCATCGATCTTCTGCATCAGCGTCGTCAGATCCTGGTTTTCATCGTTGTAATACTGTACCAATTCATCTGCTAGATTAGTAGTTTCGCGGATTTTCATATCTTGATAGAAGTTGTTGAGAAAGAAAATCTGCAGGAACCAGATCAGGCCGATGAGCACGATGGCAAAACCGATAAAATAAACCCATAATTTAAATCGAATACTCCTAAAATCGAATTTACTCTTCAAATTCAAATTTGTACCCTACCCCTCTGAGTGTGACGATATAGTCACGATATGGACCTAAATTGTTTCTAAGATTTTTGATATGCGTATCGATTGTTCTGTCGTCTCCAAAGAAGTCGTATCCCCAGATATCTGATAGCAGCTTATCCCTTGAAAGAGCAATGTTCTTGTTCTCTATCAAATAGAAAAGCAGCTCGTATTCTTTTGGTGTCAGTTCTACTCTCTCACCATCTACTGTAACCGTTCTGGCAGCTACATTGATTTCCAGACCGTTGAACTTCACCACGTCGGCCTTGCTCTGCGTCGAAGAGTTTCTGCGGGCGAGGACCACGTTGATTCTTGCCATCAACTCCTTGGGACTGAAGGGCTTGACGATGTAGTCGTCGATACCCAGTTCAAAACCGAAGAGCTTGTCATATTCTTCTCCCCTGGCGGAGAGCATGATAATAGGCACGTCCTGAATTTTTTTGATTTCCTTACACGCTGAAAATCCATCCAGCTTCGGCATCATGATATCTAAAATGACCAGGTCGTACTCGTTTAGCTTACAGAGTCCTACGGCGCTCATGCCGTCAGCCGCCTCAGTGACCTCATAGCCATTAAATTCTGCGTATTCCCTTATTACTTCACGAATTTTGGGTTCATCATCAACTACCAAAAGTTTATACATGGTAATCCTCCTTCGTTATTTGCTGTAGTATAGTCATCTTTATACTACAATCTATCTGTGTAGGTTTCATGAAATTTATATATATAATTCTAACATAATTTATTTTATATTAAAAGAAAAAGAAACGTTTCTAGTTGACAGAAAAAATTGTCTGTGATAAGATATTGTATTTTCTGAAGGCTTGACATTATCTTATGAATTGCTCTATACTGTATCTATATAGATAAAAGCGGGGTCCAATCATATGTTTACAATTGGTGACAAAATACTATACCCCATGCACGGCGCAGGAGTGATTCAAGAGATCGAAAACAGAGATATCTTGGGTGAAACAAGGCAATACTATATTATGAGATTGCCATTTGACGATATGAGCGTCATGATTCCCGTCGATAACAGCGTGGATATTGGAATCAGGCCGGTGATATCCGCCAGTGAGGTGGATGCGGTCTTCATTGTTTTGCGAGGGGAGACGTCGCAGATGTCAGGTAATTGGAATAAACGGCAGAGAGAAAATCTGGAGAAACTGAAGAGCGGCAATATCATGGAAGTCGCGGAAGTGGTCAGAAATCTGATTCGTGCAGGCCGCATCAAGCGACTGTCTACAGGAGAGAAAAAGATGCTGACCAACGCCAAGCAGATTCTCGAAAGCGAATTAATACTTGCTGCCGGTATAGACCCGCAGAAGATAGACTGTTTAGTAGAGGATGCAGTTTGATGATTTTTCACCCCGAAAGACAGAGTGCTATCTATTATCTATGACCAAAATGGAGGAAAGGAGGAGAGATTATGCTCAAGAAAATGCTCAGAATTGTCGTTACGATTTTAGGTGCAATCTTAGGATACGGTGTGTTTGAGCTGATCGGTTACTGGCTGACGAAGAGCGGCGTGGATGTTAACGGAACTTTTACCGAAGCGCAGCTGATCGGCATCGGTATCGTTTTCGCAATTATCTTCGGAATTATATTTTTCAGATTGACACCGGCGATCAGCAGACAAAGTGCAAAAGTTGCTGATAATATAGAAGACGATCTCAGGGGCGTTTCGGCTAATGATTTGTTCGTCGGCGTCATCGGCCTGATCACAGGTCTTTTGATCGCGCTGCTGATTACGCAGATCTATGTCAGCATCAGCAACAGATATCTTTATACTGTGATTACCATTATCACCTATCTGGTACTGGGGTATCTGGGGGTCGTCATTGCCACCAAAAAAGGCAAAGAGATGATCAGCATGATTGTTGCAAACAAGAAACAAAGCGCGCAGCAGGATCCGCTTTTTTCACGGACAAAGAAGAAGCCGGATGGAGTGCCTAAGATATTTGATACCAGTGTCATCATCGACGGCAGAATTGCGGAGATCATGAAGACCGGATTTTTGGAAGGTCCCATTGTCATTCCTGAATTTGTCCTGGTGGAATTGCGCCATATCGCGGACTCTTCAGACTCTCTCAAGAGAACGAGGGGAAGAAGGGGCCTTGACATCCTTAACAAGATTCAAAGTGATTACGGCATCGAAATTTATAACACAGATAACGAAAAATCACTGAGAGAAATCCCGGAAGTTGATGTCAAGCTTCTCAAATTAGCGCAATTGATGAATGGAAAGGTCGTGACCAACGACTTCAACCTGAATAAGGTCGCAGCGATTAACGGCGTCAGCGTCCTCAATATTAACGAACTGGCTAACACCTTGAAACCGGTGGTGCTGCCGGGAGAGCAGATGACTGTCAGTCTCGTAAAACAGGGCAAAGACAACAGTCAGGCAATCGCCTATCTGGATGACGGAACCATGATTGTCGTGGAAGACGGAAGGAAGATGATCGGCAAGACTACCAACATCAACGTTACCAGCGTGCTGCAGACATCGGCAGGAAGGATGATCTTTGGAAGACTGAAGAACAACTAAGACATGTTTGATAATAAAAAAGTATATGCGATTATTGGAGCTGCCGGGTCCGGCAAACGGATGGCAGCTCCATTGCCGAAACAATTTCTTAAAATCGGCAGTAAGACAATTTTGGAGACCACAGTAGAAAAATTTGCGGGTCTGCCTATCATAGATCAAGTCATCATCGTGACAGCAGAGGAATATCGAAGGTTCTGCTGCCAATTTTTTCATGAACAGATTGCGGAGGGCAGAACCCATGTCATCTGCGGAGGGCAGGAGCGGCAGGATTCTATCTATCAGGCAGTGGGTTATCTGGATTCCATCGGGGCGGCGGAGGATTCCCTGGTGCTGATTCACGATGGTGTACGGCCTTATGTCAGCGGTGATTTGATCAGACGAGTGGCAGAGCGCGCAGCTGCAGAAGGTGCAGCGGTTGCAGCGGTCCCACCCAAGGACACCATCAGGCATATAGATGAAGGGACCTTGGACAGAAGCCGCCTTTGGTGTGTGCAGACACCCCAGGGATTCCAATTTTCTATCTTAAAAGAGGCTTTTGATCGAGCATTTCAGGATGGATTTTATGGCACTGACGATGCAGGCCTGGTTGAACGCATTGGCAAAAGGATCGGCATTGTAGAAGGAGAACATACTAACATCAAAATTACAACGCCGGAGGATTTGACCGTGGAACAGAGAATTGGAACGGGGTTTGACGTTCACAGATTGACAGAAAATCGAAAACTGATATTAGGCGGCGTGGAGATCCCCTTTGAGAAGGGGCTCTTGGGTCACTCTGATGCAGACGTACTGCTTCACGCTCTGATGGATGCCATGCTGGGCGCGGCGGCTCTCGGTGATATCGGGAAATTGTTTCCGGATAACGACGACAGCTATAAGGATATCTCCAGCTTGAAGCTGCTAGAAAAGACAGGACGAGCGGTAGCGGAGGCGGGATATTCCCTGGGAAATGCTGACGTTACGATCATCTGTCAGCGACCCAGACTGGCTGGCTATATCGATGAGATGCGTGCCAATATCGCAAAGGTTTTGGACGTTTCCATAGATAAAGTCAGCGTCAAAGCGACAACAACGGAGAAGCTGGGCTTTGCCGGCAGAGGCGAAGGAATCGCAGCAGAGGCAGTCTGCCTGCTGAGGCGATGATATTCAACATTGGAAAGGAAAATAGATAAATGAGACTATCGAAGATGCATATCAAAACCCTTAGGGAGGTTCCAAACGAAGCGGAAATCCCGAGTCACATTCTGCTACTTAGAACGGGAATGATCAGAAAACTGGTATCCGGTGTATACGGCTTTATGCCGCTGGGCTGGAGATCTGTAAGAAAAATTGAAGATATCGTCAGGCAGGAAATGGACGCGACGGGCGCACAAGAAATTCACATGTCTGCGGTTCAGCCTGCGGAACTATGGGAAGAATCGGGCAGATGGTACGCCTATGGGCCGGAACTCTGGAGACTGAAGGACCGAAATGGCAGAGACTTCTGTCTGGGGCCTACCCACGAGGAGATTTTTACAGATATCGTCAGAAATGACATTTCATCTTATCGTCAGCTGCCGATGAACCTGTATCAGATTCAGACAAAATACAGAGATGAAGCCAGACCGAGATTCGGACTCATGAGGAGCAGAGAATTCATCATGAAGGACGCCTATTCCTTTGACAAAGACAATGCGGGCCTTGATCAAAGCTATCGGGAGATGTACGATGCGTATGATCGTATTTTTAAGAGATGCGGTCTCGAATGCAGACCGGTAGAAGCCGATTCA
>UMIU01004020.1_pt1 | contig 11403 bp, 8 predicted proteins | sample 1965871 | NCBI WGS metagenome assembly UMIU01 (sample SAMEA4836132, study PRJEB28245) | human gut metagenome | biome: gut microbiome; material: fecal sample | place: Denmark | collected 2008
GTGAATCTTATCGTCAACAAGGTGGTGGAGCTTTAGGTAGTACATATAACCTACTGTTACAGGGCTGTCGAACTTCTCGCCTGTACGACCGTCTGTAAGCTGTGTCTTGCAGTCAGAACGCATAGGAATCTTAGAGAAGTCTATCCTTGCGGAATCCTTATCCTTGTAGTTTTCACGTTCAGCCTCAGCCTTTTCAAAGCAAGCTCTGATGTCGGCTTCGTGAGCGCCGTCAAATACAGGGGTCATTATCTGCCAGTCAAGCGCTTTACAAGCATAACCGAGGTGTACCTCGAGAACCTGACCGATGTTCATTCGTGAAGGAACGCCGAGGGGGTTCAGTACAATATCAAGCGGTGTACCGTCGGGAAGGAAAGGCATATCCTCCTGCTTTAAGATACGGGAAACGACACCCTTGTTACCGTGACGACCCGCCATCTTATCGCCGACAGAAATCTTACGCTTCTGTGCGATGTAGCATCTTACCACCATATTTACGCCGGGTGAAAGTTCATCACAGTTCTGTCTTGTGAACACCTTAACGTCAACGATGATACCGCTTTCGCCGTGAGGTACACGAAGTGAATTATCTCTTACTTCTCTTGCCTTATCACCGAAGATAGCACGGAGAAGTCTTTCTTCTGCAGTAAGCTCTGTTTCACCCTTAGGTGTAACCTTGCCGACCATAATATCGCCCGAGTGAACCTCGGCACCGATACGAATGATACCACGCTCGTCAAGATCCTTAAGAGCGTCCTCAGAAACGTTGGGGATCTCTCTTGTTATCTCCTCTGGTCCGAGCTTTGTATCACGGCATTCGAGCTCATATTCTTCTATATGGATTGATGTGTAGACATCATTATAAACGAGTTTTTCATTTATAAGAACGGCGTCCTCGTAGTTGTAGCCTTCCCATGTCATGAAGCCGATAAGAGCATTCTTACCGAGTGAAATCTCACCCTGGCTGGTAGCGGGACCGTCAGCAAGAACATCGCCGACCTTTATCTCCATACCCTTTGAAACAGCAGGACGCTGGTTCACGCAGGTACCCTGGTTTGAACGCTTGAACTTTATCAGCTTGTAGCTGTGTTCAACACCGTTGTTATCGGTAACAACGATTTCGTCGGCACTGCACTTTGTTACAACACCGTCTTCCTTTGCTACTACAACCGCACCCGAATCAACGGCTGCCTTGTATTCCATACCGGTACCTACAATAGGATTCTGTGTTACCATAAGCGGTACTGCCTGACGCTGCATGTTCGCACCCATAAGAGCACGGTTTGCGTCATCGTTCTCAAGGAACGGAATCATCGCAGTAGCGACAGAAACGACCATCTTAGGCGAAACGTCCATATAGTCTACACGGTCACGGTCAACTTCAAGAATTTCTTCACGGAAACGTGCATTTACACGCTTTCTTGCGAATCTTCCCTGCTCGTCAAGAGGCTCGTTAGCCTGTGCTACAACGTAGTTATCCTCCATATCGGCAGTCATATAGGTTACTTCGTCAAGTACAACGCCGGTTTCCTTGTCAACCTTACGGTAAGGAGCTTCAATAAAGCCGTACTTGTTTATCTTTGCAAATGAAGCAAGGTAAGAGATAAGACCGATGTTAGGACCTTCGGGAGTTTCGATAGGACACATTCTTCCGTAGTGGGAATAGTGTACATCTCGAACTTCGAAGCTCGCACGGTCACGGGAAAGACCGCCGGGGCCGAGCGCTGAAAGTCTTCTCTTATGAGTAAGCTCTGCAAGAGGGTTGTTCTGATCCATGAACTGTGAAAGCGGCGAAGAACCGAAGAACTCCTTGATAGCCGCAACAACGGGACGGATGTTGATAAGAGCGTTGGGAGTTACCTTGTCGCCTTCCTGTGACTGAAGTCCCATTCTTTCACGGATAACTCTTTCCATTCTTGCAAAACCGATTCTGAACTGGTTCTGTAAAAGCTCACCTACGCTACGGATACGTCTGTTTCCGAGGTGGTCTATATCGTCAACTTCACCGACGCCTTCGCAAAGGTTGATGAAGTAGCTTACTGTTGCGAATATATCGTCAAGAGTGATGTGCTTGGGGATAAGGTCTTCTACTCTGTTTGAAAGCTCGGCTGTGAGCGCCTCAACATCATCGCCGCACTTGTCGAGTATCTCACGCAGTACACTGAAGCATACCTTCTCATTGATACCGAGTGATTCTGCATCTATAGATTCGGGAATGTAGCCTGCTATATCGACCATTCCGTTTCCGAGAACCTTTGCTATTTTTTCCTCGGAGAAGATTACGCACTCCTTAACGCCTGCCTGCTCTACAGCCTGTGCCTTTTCAGCGTTGATGAACTCGTTCTCGTCAACAAGAATCTCGCCCGTGGTAGGATCTATAATCGGCTGAGCGGCCTTATGACCGGCGATTCTCGAAGCAACTCCGAGCTTCTTGTTGTACTTGTAACGTCCGAATCTTGCAAGGTCATATCTCTTTGCGTCAAAGAACAGATTGTTGATATGAGTATTTGCGGAATCAACCGTAGGAGGCTCACCGGGTCTTAACTTTCTGTACACTTCAAGCAAAGCCTCTTCGGTGTTCTTTGTAGCGTCCTTTTCCTGAATCGTCTGAACTATTCTGGGGTCTTCACCGAACAGATCGATGAGGTCGTCATCGCTGCTGATACCGAGCGCACGGATGAACGTTGTTGCCGGTATCTTTCTGTTTTTATCTATGCGGACATAGAAGATGTCATTTGAGTCCATCTCATATTCGAGCCATGCACCTCTGTTAGGGATAACAGTTGACTTGAATAACTTCTTACCCGTTTTATCGTAGTCAAAGCCGTAATAAACACCGGGAGAACGAACCAACTGAGAAACAATAACACGCTCGGCACCGTTAATCACGAATGTGCCGCTTTCGGTCATCAGCGGGAAATCGCCCATGAATATCTCATTCTCGACAACTTCTCCGGTTTCGTTGTTTCTGAGCTGTGCCTTTACACGAAGGGGTGCCGCATACGTTGTATCACGTTCTTTGCACTCCTCTATAGAATACTTGGGGTCCTCATCAAGACGATAATCAACGAAACTCAGCACCAGCTTGCCGTTAGCATCGGTAATAGAAGAAATATCCTTGAATACTTCTTTTATACCCTCGTCCAAAAACCACTTATATGAATCCTTCTGAATTTCGATGAGGTTCGGCATCTTCTGAACTTCATTGATTTTGGAAAAACTCATACGGGTATTTCTACCCAGCTTTACCTGCTTGACATTCACCATGGGCTTTACCACTCCTTAATTTATTCACGGATATTTATGCGCTCGTGTTTTCCGCATAATAAAGGGAAAATCTACGCTTTTCGACACTGCGGGATTTCATCCTGAACGCATATCAATCCATTATGATACATTTTAGTATTGTACCACATATAAAGGGCAAAGTCAATAGAAAAATCGCTTAACTTTTGTCTTATTTCTCATTTTCGTATCGTTGTTTTAACCGAAAATATGTCAAAATGCCGATTTTGCCATATTAAATTTACATATGCACATTCCTGTTTTATATGACGATACCGCAAACCCGTCCTGTAAGCAAACCGGATTTGCGGTATTTAAAATAATGTTCGGAAATGCTCTATTCCAAATTGATTAAAATCATATCACGGGCATGGGTGAAACTTTGGTCGATATATCCCGATGCCTATCTTCCCTTCATTGCTCAATACAAATCGGGTAGCGTGTCCTTAGTCACGGCATATTCGCTGTTATACACCTTTTTAAGCTGTTCAAAGGTATTGAACTTTTCGGTAAGGCAGAACGGTTTTGACCAGGTCATATAGGACGACCAGCCGACTTTTTCGGATACTACCGCTTCGGGACTTGGCAATGTGCCTGTTTCACCGATTATCGTTATTTTCTTAGCAGACGTTATCTCGCACAGGTTATAGTACATTTCACTCTGCGAGGTATGCTCGTGTTCAGGCGGATACATATCCCTTGAAATTATGTCCACTACATCATCGCCCGGATAACATTCGGGAATCTGTGAATTCCACACCCATATAAGATTGTCAAGATGAAATATGTTTGTGTATCTGTCGTGCATAAGGCGGAACAGCTTTTTAACGGTATCCGCTCCTTTTTTGCCCCACCAGAACCAATCGCCGTCGCCCTCGTGGAACGGCCGCCACAGAATCGGCACTCCCTTTTCGCAGAAGGGTCGGAGTATTCCTGCCATTGTATCCATATCCGAAAGCAGAGCTTTATTTTCAGGCGTACCGTCAATCACAGCCTTACTTGCGTCAAAGTCGGTATTTTCGCTGAAAAACGATTTTGATCTTCCGTAAAGCGGAGAGAACCAGTGCCAGCACATAGTGATAAGCCCCTTTTTCTCTGCCCACTCCCACGCTCTTTTAAGAGTGCCGTAATTCTCCGTGACCTCTGTCATACATTCATCGTCTGTATCGGAATAGTTGATATTCGGTGAATATGAAAGCAGTTCAAAGCCGAGAAGTGCAGGCTGTTTTCCTGTGACCTTTTCTATAAGATGAAGCTCTTCCTGCGCCATAGTCTGCGTATGCTGTCCGGTTATGATTTTTTCATAGGTTATGTCGGACAGATATTTAAGCACATTGCGTACACCCTGCTGTGCGTTGGGGTTTGAAGGGGTATATAATTTATCGCTCATAAGCGTTCTCCTTTTAGGTAAATCTTTATATAATGATACCATAAATAAGGACGGTTGGCAATAGGAAGTTATGGTAAGAATGCAAAGGCGGCAAATAATTTCTATTATAATAACGCAATAACCAACATCGCCTTGACCCGTTTTGATATGTTGATGCAGAAAATCCGCCGTTATAAAAACAGCGGATTCTGTGCAGATGTTAACAAACTGCCTGCCTCGAGAAAGGCGAACAGGGTGCTTACCGCCTCAGGCGGTTTCTTCAGAGAAGTTACCGGTGTACAGGCTGTAATACTTGCCCTTCTTTGCTATAAGCTCGTCGTGCGTGCCACGCTCGATAATTCTGCCCTGCTCAAGCACCATAATACAATCGGAGTTGCGCACGGTTGAAAGCCTGTGAGCGATAACGAACGTTGTTCTGCCGTGCATAAGTGCGTCCATTCCCGCCTGCACGAGCTTTTCGGTACGGGTATCTATTGACGAGGTAGCCTCGTCAAGAATCAGTACAGGAGGATCTGCGACCGCCGCTCTTGCTATTGATAACAGCTGACGCTGACCCTGGCTTAAATTAGCACCGTCACCTGTAAGCATAGTCTGATAACCGTCGGGAAGTCTTCTTATAAAGCTGTCGGCATTAGCAAGCTTTGCGGCAGCTATACATTCTTCATCCGTAGCGTCCAGCTTGCCGTAGCGGATATTATCCATTACCGTGCCTGTGAACAGATTGGTTTCCTGTAAAACGATGCCGAGCGACTTACGCAGTTCGGGCTTCTTTATCTTATTTATATTGATTTCGTCATATCTTATCTTACCGTCCTGAATATCGTAGAAACGGTTTATAAGATTGGTTATGGTAGTTTTTCCTGCACCGGTCGAGCCTACAAAAGCAATCTTCTGACCGGGCTTTGCATAGAGCTTTATGTCGTGAAGTACCATTTTTTCGTCAGTGTAGCCAAAGTCTACGCCGTCAAAGACAATACCGCCCTCCTGCCTTTTATACGACACCGTTCCGTCCGCTTTATGAGGATGCTTCCACGCCCATTTACCTGTGCGGTGATCAACCTCCGTAATATTGCCGTTTTCGTCAATTTCCGCATTGACAAGCTCGACATAACCGTCATCGTGTTCAGGCTTCTGATCCATAAGATCGAACAGACGCATTGCACCTGCTGAAGCCATTATCACGAATGTCATCTGCTGACTTAGCTGTGAAATCGGGTTTGTAAAATTCTTGTTGAGCGTACAGAATGAAACAATAGTACCGAGAGTAAGACCGCCAAAGCCGTTTGTTGCAAGCACTGCGCCGAGCAACGCACATAAAACATAACTGATGTTGCCTATATTGGCGTTTATCGGCATCAGGATATTCGCATACTTGTTTGCCTTATATGCGCTGTTTCTGAGGTTATCGTTTATCTTTACAAAATCGTCTATTGCCTCCTGCTCGTGACAGAACACCTTTACTACCTTCTGACCGTCAAGCATTTCTTCAATAAAGCCATCGACCTCGCCCAGATCGTGCTGCTGTTTACCGAAATATTTACCTGATTTTGCGGCGATCTTCTTAGTTACAACAAGCATCACAGCCGCCATACTTACGGCAAGTATCGTCATCGGTATGCTCATAATAAGCATAGAAACAAGCGAGATTATAACTGTAGTACCGCAGTTTATCACCTGTGGTATACTCTGACAGATAAACTGTCTGAATGTATCGATATCATTTGTATAAACCGACATTATATCGCCGTGCTGGTGTGTGTCAAAATACTTTATCGGGAGCTTTTCCATATTGGTGAAAAGGTCATTACGGAAGTTTCTGAGCGTACCTTGTCCTACGTTTACCATTATCCTGTTATACGCATAAGATGCCGCAAGACCGACAACGTAAACTATCGCAAGTCTGAGCATTGCAAACGCAAGAGGTGTGAAGTCTGTGCTTTTGGCTGCAATCATAGGCTTGATATAATCGTCGATAAGCGACTGTATGAAAAGCATTCCGACAAGCGTTGCGACCGCCTGGACAAGAATACATACAACAACGCAGATACACGAGAATTTATAACGGCTGAATGTGTATTTGATAATTCTGCCGAGCAGTTTTACCTGTTCCTTCGGTGAAACATCGGGACGGGGTCCCATTTTTCTTTTATCCATTACGTTACGCTCCTTTCCTTAATTCTGGGGGCGGTCAAAGTCGCCGCCGTCCTTTGTCTGAGATTCGTATATATCTCTGTATATCTCATTATTTGCAACAAGCTCATCGTGCGTTCCGACACCGTTTATTCTGCCGTCGTCAAGAACGACTATGCGATCCGCATCCTGAACGCTTGATACACGCTGCGCAATAATTATCTTGGTTGTACCGGGTATGCACTTCTGGAATGCCGCTCTTATCTTTGCGTCTGTAGCTGTATCCACTGCGCTTGTGGAATCGTCAAGTATAAGCACGGCAGGCTTTTTGAGAAGTGCTCTTGCTATACATATACGCTGTTTCTGACCGCCGGATACGTTAGTACCGCCACGTTCGATAACCGTATTGTACTTATCGGGAAAACGCTCGATGAATTCATCAGCGCAAGCCCACTTACAAGCCTCGATGCATTCTTCCTCTGTGTCGTTTTCGTTGCCCCAGCGTAGATTATCAAGTATAGTGCCTGAGAACAGGACATTTTTCTGCAACACTACCGATACCTGATCACGCAGGAACTTCATATCGTAGTCCTTTACATCAACGCCGCCTACCTTTACACTTCCCTGCTGTACATCATAAAGACGGCTGATAAGATTTACAAGACTGGTCTTTCCGCAGCCCGTTCCGCCGATTATTCCGATGGTTTCACCTGACTTTATGTGCAGGTTTATGTCGGTGAGGACCTCCTCCTCGCTTGTCTTATGGTATCTGAAATGCACATTGTCGAAGTCTATGCTGCCGTTTGACATTAACTCTACGGGAGCGAAAGGCTCGGCAAGATCGGGCTGTTCACGCAGAACCTCGGTTATACGTCGCATACTTGCAACGCTCATTGTGATCATAACGAATATCATCGAGAGCATCATAAGCGACATCATTGAACCCATTACATAGCTGAACAGCGATGTAAGCTCGCCTATCTGCAAGGTCTTGTCAACAACGATAAACTTAGCTCCGAACCAGCAGATTGCCATAATACAGGCATAGATTACAAGCATCATCACAGGGTTATTGAAAGCAAGTGTGCTTTCGGCTTTTTTGAACATATTATAAAGATTGCCGGAGGCTTTCTTGAACTTTTCGTTCTCATAATCCTCACGGACGTACGATTTCACCACTCTGATGCCTGAGATATTCTCCTGTACGCTTGCGTTAAGGTCGTCATATTTTGTGAATGCCACATTGAAAATCTTCATTGCCCTGAGCATAATTATCACAAGAACTACCGCAAGGAAAACTATAGCGCCGAGGAATATAAAGCTCATATCCGCATTTACCACAAAGCACATAGCCATACTGCTTATCAGCATAAGAGGCGCTCTAACGGCTATTCTTATTATCATCTGATATGCGTTCTGAACGTTTGTTACGTCGGTCGTCATACGGGTAACAAGTCCTGCTGTACTGAACTTGTCTATGTTTGAAAATGAGAAGCGCTGTATGTTGCGGTACATCGCCTCTCTTAAATTACAGGCAAAGCCCGACGATGCGCTTGCGGCATATTTGCCTGCCATCATTCCTGCAAAAAGACTTATCATAGCGAGGACTATCATAATTATTCCGTAAAGCAGTATCTTGTTCATATTGCCTTTCTCTACGCCTTCGTCAATCAGCAACGCCATTACGAAAGGGATTATTACCTCCATAACAACCTCAAGTGCCGAATAGACGGGAGCTAAGACAGAATCTTTCTTGTACTGCTTTACCTGTTTAAGAAGCTCTTTCACTTAATCTGTCATCCTTTCTGTTTCAAGTTATCTGTATTTATGTTGTCTATATTGTTCAGCAGCTTTTTCTGAAGCCGCATGAATTCATTCAGCTCGGAATCTGTAAAGCTGCGGAATGCCGCCTGCTCTATATTTCTCATATGACGGGATATAAGCCCTGCTGTCTGTCTGCCCTTATTTGTTGCGGTAAGATTTTTGTAGCGTTCATCGCTTTCACAGCCTGTACAGCTTATATATCCCGATTTTCTCAGCTTTTTAATAAGTGCGGAAACCGAAGGCTTTGAGATGCAAAGATGTTTATGCAAGTCGGCGGCGAATATATCTTTTCCTGGGGAATTTGCGATATACATAAGCACTCTGCCCTGCGCCGCAGTAATATCAATATCGGCAAAAATCACGTTCAGACTGTTTTCGATACGCTGATTTATGGTCTTGTTATCAATCATTATCGCCTGAATGTCGGTTTCATTCATAACGGTTAACCTCCTTACCGATAATATGCTAACAGTTTATCTCCTTGATAATAATACACCAAACGGTCTTGAATGTAAAATACAAATATGTTATAATCAATAAAGAATATTTATCGTTAATTAAAAAAGGAGTTTGTTATGAATACTACTCAGCTTGAATGCTTTCTTGCGGTTGCGGAAACCCTCAATTTTTCAAAAGCGGCAGAAATGGTGAATATAAGTCAGCCTGCCGTCAGCCATCAGATTTCATCGCTTGAGGCGGAGCTTGGGGTGAGGTTGTTTCTGAGAACGAATAAAAGCGTTCAGCTTACAAAAGAGGGACTGATTTTTATAGGCGATGCGGAAACGATAGTCAGAACAGCGATGAATTCTATCCATCGCCTGAGTACCAATGTTAAGGAGAAAAAGCGGACAGTAGCTATCGGTGTTCATAATCAGTACGAGCTTGATGCGGCTGTACCGGTGATGAACATTATCGGGAAGATGTATCCGAATTTTGAGCCGGAGATTACTATGATGCCGTTCAAATCGCTTGATAATCTGCTTGAGGAAAACAAGCTGCAGATTATATTCGCTATCAAGTCTGAAAACGAAACCGCAAAAGCAGAGTGCTTTACTGCACTGTGCGAGTGTCCTGTTATGCTGATATGCCGTAAAGACGATGAACTGAGCGGAAGAAAAAGCATAAATATAAACGATATAAACGGCAGACGTGTTATACTTATTAAAAGGCACAAGTGTCCCGATGCGGCAATGGAAGGGTATATGAAGCTCGGCCTGCCGAATAACAGCAACGTACTGCTTGCGGACGGGTGCGAGGCGGCTTTTGCTATGGCGAAGGCAGGGCTTGGGGTAACAGCTTTTCCGATGATGCCGTATATGAATGACAGCAAACTTGAATATATCCGCATTGACGGATTGGCACCGGTGTTATTGGGGCTGTATTCAAAGAAGCTGATAAAAAGCGAGCCTGCTTTTGAATTTGTTACAGAGGCAAAAAAATTCTATAAAAATTACCGATACCCTATTGACAAAACAAAAACCGTATGATAAACTATATACAGTTAGCTTAGGCTAACACGGTTTACATAAGACAACTTAACGAATAAACGGCATTTCGCCGTTTATTTAAACGGATATGGTTAGTTTAAACTAACACATTTAAACAGAAAGGACAGGATATGAGCGTAGTAATAATCGGCGGTAACGAGCGTATGGAAACACGCTATGCGGATATATGCAAGGCTTACGGTTACGATAAGGCTAAAGTCTTTGTAAAAGAAAACAGCTCGCTTAAGAAGAAGGTCGGCACTCCCGATTTACTGATACTGTTTACAAATACTGTATCGCACAAGATGATGCTGAGCGCAACACAGGAGGCGAAGCGCAACAGCGTTCCGGTGGCAAGAGTACACTCAAGCAGTGTGGTTGCTTTATCACAGCTTTTAGCGGAAAGAAGTGCATCATTATGAACAGATACTGTTTCGAACAATATCTGATTGACAATTGCTCCCCTACTCTTGCATCGCTTAAGACGGCGAATCTTTTCAATTACAGATACAGCAGTACGGATGAGCTTAACAAGGCTGTAGAGCGTTGGAACAAGGAACTGTCGGGCAAAGGAATTACCGTAACGGTTCTGAGAAAGCGTGAAAACACGGCGCTTATATATGTATACAGGGCGAAACGTCTTGCTAAAGATTTCAGCCGACCGGGCGTTGAGCGTTTTATGAAATGTCACGGATACGAGAATACAGATATTGATTTGTGCCTTGAGGTACTTGGCGGCAAGCTGGCGAAAAGCGAATTGTTTCCGCACGAGATAGGACTGTTCTTAGGTTATCCGCTCGGAGATGTTATCGGATTTATTGATAACGGGGGCAAAAACAGCAGATGCACGGGCTGTTGGAAGGTATACTGCAACGAGTGCGAGGCTATACGCACCTTTGCGAGATTTGACAAGTGCAGAGCTGTCTACCAAAAGATGTGGGCAAACGGCAGGAGTATCGTGCAGCTTACGGTTGCATAATATAAAAAATATCAGAATGAAAGGATTTTTATTATGAAAACAGCAGTAGTATATTGGAGCGGAACAGGCAACACTGAGGCTATGGCAGGCTCGGTTGCAGAGGGCGCAAAGAGCGCAGGCGCAGAGGTAAGCGTATTTACAGCGGCCGACTTCTCTGCGGATATGGTAGATCAGTTTGATTCTATCGCTTTCGGTTGTCCCTCAATGGGCAGTGAACAGCTTGAGGACAGCGAGTTCGAGCCTATGTTCAACGCTTGTGAAGCAAAGCTGTCAGGCAAGAAGGTAGGACTTTTCGGTTCTTACGGCTGGGG
>UMIU01006220.1_pt1 | contig 11398 bp, 10 predicted proteins | sample 1965871 | NCBI WGS metagenome assembly UMIU01 (sample SAMEA4836132, study PRJEB28245) | human gut metagenome | biome: gut microbiome; material: fecal sample | place: Denmark | collected 2008
AGAAAGGGCAGTTCTCTGCGAACTGCCCTGATATATAGCGATGCTAAATTAATATAAACAAAACGATTTAAGACTTACCTAAAAAATCAAATGCGCCAGCGGGCAAACGATAACCAAACTGATGATCGTTCTTTCTAAGAAAATTACGAATAATTCCCAAAGCTTTACTGGAAGTTTAGATCCCAGAATCAATCCGCCAACCTCTGACAAGTAAAGCAGCTGTGTTACAGATACAACCGCGACGATGAATTTTGTCATGACGCTTGTGATATCAGCAGAAGCGATAATGGACGGCGTCAGCATATCCGTAAAGCCTACGATCATGGTCTTGGAAGCATCCAGAGCTTCTGGAACCTGCAGCAGGTTCAGCAGCGGCAGGAATGGCTTTCCTAGGATTTCGAAAATCGGCGTGTTGTTTGCAAGCGCCAGGGCGATCGTGCCGATAGCCATAACGGAAGGCAATACGCCAAACCACATTCCTACAGCGTTCTTCATGCCGTTTTCAAAGAACTGACCGATGCCTTTGTGCTCCTGCACTCTCTTCAGAGCCAGATCAGTACCATACTGAATGGATGATTTGTACTGGCTCGGAATGCTCTCCGGCATTGCCTTGCCTTCAACCAGATATGTATCCTTCTTCAAAGAAAGAGGCGGGATTCTCGGTACGATGATGGCACAAACCACGCCGATCAGACAGATGAGCAGATAGTAAACACCAAAATACTGCATCAGGTCCACCTGTGACAAAACGACGATACTGAATGTAATAGATACTGCTGAGAAAGTCGTAGCGATGACGGAGGCTTCTCTTGCAGAGTAATAACCACCCTCATATTGGTTGCAAGTCAGCATAACACCCAGTGTGCCATCGCCAATCCAGGAGGTAAAGCAGTCAACTGCTGCACGTCCAGGAATTTTAAACAGAGGCCTCATGACCTTTGTCAACAGTGCGCCGACAAACTCCAAGAGACCAAAGTCGAGCAGCAGCGGCAGAAGCAGGGCTGCGATTGCAAAGATGATGACCAGTACAGTCAGCAGATCCCCTAATACGAATCCACCAGCTCCGCCTTCAGTAAGCATATGCACCAGACCCGATTTGCCATCCTCTGCGTGCAGACCCAGGTAGGTAATCCATACGAGGACCGCGCCGATCACTCTGATAACGACCCAGATGATCGAAGTTGAAAAAGTGTCATTCAGAATAGGGTGCTCTGTGATAAATTTCGGTTTAGCCAAAGAAATAACAGACATAATTGCGGAAACAGTGATGATAGCGACACACAAAATCGGAAGGAAACCTCCCAAAGCGCCGCCAATGATGTCAGCCAAAATCTTGACACACACTGTCCAATCGCCATTATACTTTACTGGAATCATAAATAAAATGATACCGATTACAGATGGGACTAGAAACTTGGCCATTAGTCCACTTTTCTTATTCTCCATAAATATTCTCCCTTCACATCACTATACATCTTTATTGTACCATAGTGTAGTGAAAATCAAAATAATAAAGCGGAAATATTTCGAAAATACAATGATTTGTTTCATAGTTAGTTTATATTCAATATATAATTTCTAAATTAATTGTTTTTGCGTACAAGATGATGGACACTCTCCTCTTCAAAGGATAGATGTCAGACCGTTTGAAAAATTGTATCCATCCCTCCACAAATCAAAATCCATAGGAAATCAGTTGACAAAGCCGGATAATCTATGTATAATTAATAACGTTGTCGTTCATAATATTCATTGTTATGGAAACAGATCTTCCGAGGTAGCTCAATGGTGGAGCAACCGGCTGTTAACCGGTAGGCTGTGGGTTCGAGCCCCACCCTCGGAGCCAATTTTATGTCAAGGGTGCAAAACTCAGTCATAATTAACAATGATCTGCATAATAGTACATAGATATGATACACTTGATATCGCGGGGTAGAGCAGTTGGTAGCTCGTCGGGCTCATAACCCGGAGGTCGCTGGTTCAAGTCCAGTCCCCGCAACCAAACGAAAAGAAATGTCATATCCATTAGGATGTGGCATTTCTTTTCGTTTATTTACGATCATGACCGGACTTGAACCGAAGCCGAGGGCGCAGGGACTAAAGCGTATGTGTTCTATTCAATATGATACTTCTGCATTTTTCTAACGATCGTGGACTGATTGACTTTTAATTTCTCTGCTATTTTCCGTGTGGTACCACAAGTCAGCTTCGCCTGCTCCAAAACCTGCCGCTCTAATTCTTCTATCGCTTCATTCAATCCCAGTTCTTCATTATCCGCAAGACCGTGGATCACTTTTCTTATGGGATCGGACTTATACTGTGCATTCCACGGCAGGTCTTCTGGTTCCAAATACTCATTATTGCTGACAATGACCATATTCTCCACGATATTTTTCAGCTGGCGGACATTGCCCGGCCATGAAAAACGTTCCATTTCCTTTACGATATCATAAGTCAGAATTTTTTCCTGTCCGTATTTTTTATTATATCGCTTTAAGAACAGCGCTGCTAACGGAAGAATGGCATCCGTCCGTTTTCGAAGAGGCGGAATTTCAATCTGTACCACATTCAGACGATAATATAAATCTTCACGAAATGTTCCTTCTTCTACCATATCAGCTAATGAACGATTCGTTGCTGCCAGGACTCTGACATCTATAATCTTCGAATCGATTGCGCCTACACGTCGGATTTCCTTACTTTGTATGAAGCGAAGCAGCTTCACCTGGAAATCAAGGGGCATCTCTCCAATTTCATCCATAAAGACGGTGCCACCGTCGGCTGCTTCTATTAATCCGACCTTTCCATTCTGCATAGCACCAGTAAAAGCACCTCTTTCATATCCAAATAATTCAGATTCCAGCAAGTTGCCTGGAATGGCGCCGCAGTTTACAGTGATAAAAGGCTTTTCTTTCCGCATGCTGTGCTGATGGATATATTTTGCAACCTCCTCTTTTCCTACACCGGACTCACCTAGAATCAAAATCGTCGTATTAAAATTAGCCACTTTTCCAGCCAATGAAAGAACCTGCTTCATCCCTTCGCTGATTGCAAGTAAAGTATCTTCACCGTCGCCAGTTCCAGCAGGCGGTGAGGAAAAACGGGACATGTATTCTCTTTCATTTTTTCTTACTCGCTGCAGCTCTTCTGTCAAATTATAGATTTCAGTGATGTCTCTCGCATTGATGACAATCATCTTGATGTCACCATTTTGATTGAAGATCGGGCGGCCGGTGACCATGATATGCCGGCCGGATTTGACAACTTGTCTTTTCGATACCACGGTCTGTTCTTTCGCGACAATGTGTGCCACAGATTCCGGCATCCAGACCGGGTTGATCAAATCCCTCATATACCTGCCTTCTATTTCTGATTTCTTGATCTCCGCCACACGTTCATACGAACTGTTGACAAAGAGAACTTTTCCATCCTTATCCGTTACAAGAATTCCGTCAAAGGAACCCTCCAGTATCTCTTCAAAATGCTTTGACAGGTCATCACGTGACATGCCCTTCTGTTTGCTCAAGAAGAGCATCGCCCGGATCTCTGCCTCATTCTCATCAGTCATATGAAACGGAATTCCATCGAAAACGCTATCCCCTGCAGAAAATGTATATACAAGGTCATTCTCTGTCTCCAGCTGCTCCATCGTTCCAGTCAGTTCGCATAACGCTTCACCAATTAGATCCCGTTCTGTTTTTCCAGGACAGATCTGAGAAAAAAAGTCTATTGCGGCCTGGTTCATCCTTTTGATTTTCGCTTCTTTATCCAATATGATTACAGGGGCAGATTTCATTTCCTTCTCTGCAAATATAGTTTTCCCGTCTTCCATCATGTTTCTATCCCCTACTTTCTTCTAAACTCAACTTTTGGCTCAAAATCAATACCATTATTTTACTCTAGGATTATTAAAATCACAATACCCTATCAAGTTATAAAACTTTCCATTATCTTCCTATGTTGTTTCAGACAATGTAATGTTGCAAAAGGCTGTCAACAGAATACCCGTTGACAGCCGAAATACATGCTCTGTTTTTCTATGTTATTTCACTTCCCATTCCCAGCATTTATCATTGTTTGCCACAGTAAGATTGTCCAGCTTTTTAGAACTTACCATATAGATATCTCTGTAACACAGCGGAATATCCGGACATTCCTCATAGAGGATTTTCTGCATTTCCCATGCCTTCTCTTTTCTCTCCTTTTCGTTGGTGCACAGATTCACGGCTACGTGTGCCTCATAGTATTTAGGAGACTGTACGCGCGAATACGTTACGCCATCAAGGGCATAATTCATCATCAGATATGTTGGAGAGGCAGCAGTGGTTCCCTCAAGGATACACATATCAATGGATCCGTCACGGGCTCCCGTTATAATGGTACTTCCATCACCCGTTTCGATATCGATCTTTACGCCAATTTTAGACAGGCAATCTTGAATTATCACAGCCATTTTTTCGCGGTCAGTGGTTCCCACACCCAGAGAATAGGTCTGATCAAAGTCAAATCCTGCACTTTCCAACATCTGTTTCGCTTTGTCCGGATTGAATTCATTCTTAAGGTCTGTATTGAGGTATGGACTGCTCGGCATCAACGGACTGGTTGCGACTGATCCGTATCCCTTCAGTACCGAGTCTACGATTTTCTGCTTATCGATAGCGAGCATAAATGCATGGCGCACATCTGGTGCAAACTTCTCATTGTTCAGGTATAACTGGCAGATTTTCTTGTTCTCCATCAGTTCCGCATGAAGTCCCTTGTTCCCGTCTAAGGTTTCAACAGCCTCATCTGGTGCCGGTGAATCCCAGCCAGTGTCAAACTCTCCACCCATCAGTCCCGAAGACAGGGTTTTATCACTAATTACCCTGTAGATCAGCTTATCAAATTGCGGCCGACCCAGATAATAATCATCAAAGGCTTCCATCACGACTTCATATCCAGAGGTCTCACTGATAAACTTGCAAGGCCCGGATCCAATCGGTTTATCCCAGAAATCACAAGTGCCGACTTCATCTACAGGAATGTCTTCCAGCAAATGCTTAGGCAGTACGTAATAATAGTAAGAATAGGATCCGAAAAATGCTTCTGGCGTCATCGGGTTCTTCAAATGCATCTCCAGGGTATAATCATCCACTGCATTGATCTGGATATCTCCTGTACCGCCTGCATCCGTGCCAGCAAATTGAGCAAGGTAGCCACGACTTCCATATCCCTCAAACTCCGGATTCGCCATTGTCTTGAAGGTCCACTCCCAGTCATGGGCCGTTACTGGCTCACCATCATGCCACTTGGAATCCTTTCTGAGATGAACGGTAAACATCTTCATATCTTTCGACACATCGATAGATTCCGCCGCACGATAGTAGATAATGTTCTCATTGTCGAAACCGCAAAGTCTGTCAAAGATCTTTTCGTTAGGAATAATACTGTAGAGTCCGACAATGTCGTAAGGCATCAGTCGATTCCAGGCTCCACTCAAGGCGTATACGATCGTTTTTTCACCGTCTTTGGCAGAACTGCCACCCTTTGATGAACTATCACCACAGGCAGTCATCGCTGCTATCAAGGAAATGACCGTGAGAATTACTAATACTTTCTTTTTCCACTTTTTCATCTTCATTCCTCTTTTCTTTTTTCTTCATTTAACAGTTGACGATATAAACAAACGGCAAAAGGGAGTGTTACCAAAAATGCCAGTACATCTGCAATCGGCTGCGCCGCTTCAATTCCAAGCAATCCCATATGTTGCGGCAAGACCAGGATGAGCGGTAGGAAGAACAGCCCATTTCTCATGCTGGAAACCAAAGTTGCTTCCCTATACTTACCAGCGCTCTGGAGCAGCACATTGCTGCACGTAAGGAGTGGTGCAAATAGGATTCCGATACACTGTAGGAACAGCGCCCGGCTGCCAACTTCGATCACCTCTTCATCACTGCAGAAGACATCGATAACTTTGTCAGATTCCACCATACCCGCTATCGCCAATATTCCAAGCAATATCTCGCATAATGTCAGCGTGAATCGAAACCCTTTCCTAACACGGTCATACTTCTCGGCCCCATAATTAAACCCGGCTACAGGTTGAAACCCTTGCGCAATACCAAGTCCTGCGGCAAACATTAGGAAAGTGATGCGTCCTACAATGCTCATCCCTGCAATGGCGGGGTCTCCATAAAGTTTTGCCCCTCTGTTTAAAAGCATGGTTGATAAGATCCCCAGCACCTGTCCGAAAAAAGCCGGAAGCCCCGCTGTGACAATCGGTTTCATTTGTTTTCGAAAACAAGCGACGTGCCTCATATGAAAGCTCTGCGAACAATAGCCTGACTGAAAGAAAGTGAACAGAACTGCAAAACTTACACATTGCGCAATCGCAGTTGAAATACCAGCACCCATGGTTCCCAGGCCAAAGGAAAACATGAAGATCGGATCCATGATAATATTCAGCATAGCGCCGATTCCGATGCCGATGGTACCCATCAAAGCCTTCCCTTGGTAGCGAAACAGGTTATTCAGCGTCAGACTGCACATGATGAAAGGCGCTGCCAGAAAGATCCAGATTGCATACTCTTTTGCAAAGGGAAAAATCGTCCTCGTGCTGCCAAAGAGATAGAGAATCTTATCCATAAAGCAGATGCCTATCATGGAAATCAGCAAGCCTGTAACGAAGGAACTGAACAGCGCCACAGAGGCTGCCATATTTGCCTCCCGTTCTGCTTTTGCCCCAAGCAATCTCGATACGAGAATGCCGGACCCCTGTCCATACATGAAGCCAAAAGCCTGCAGTATCGCCATGATTCCGAAGACGATTCCCACTGCCCCACTGGCGCTGGTGCCTAATCTTCCAACGAAAAACGTGTCTGCCAAGTTATAAATATGGGTGATTAGAATACAGATCATACTTGGAAACCCCAGCGTCAAAATGAGCTTTTCTACTGGCGCTTTCGTCATCTTATCAAATTGGATTCTATCTGCATCACTGCTATACAACGTTCTCCATCTCCTCTGGCAATCGCAGCCGAATGTAAGCATGATACATGCTTTTACTGTGCCTTAGATAATGCTACAACCACTTCCACCATTTTTTCCATTGATTGAATAGAGATGAACTCATGTACTCCATGTGCATACTTTTCTCCAGCAGACAGATTTGGACACGGCAGTCCCTCATAGGAAAGACGAGCGCCATCCGTACCGCCCCTTGCCGGAATGATGTTTGGTTCGACATCACATGCAAGGAAAGCCTGTTTTGCTCTTTCGACAATATGCATTACCGGGAGTATTTTTTCTTTCATATTATAGAACTGATCTTCCATTTCAATGGAAATCGTTCCTTCTCCATACACACCGTTCAGATACGCTCCCAGATTCAGCATAAATTGCTTCATCTGTTCGAATTTTTCTTTGGAGAACTCCCTGACATTCATGGTGATTTTGACAGAAGATTCATTTCCGCTGATGTTCGATACATGATAATATCCTTCATAGTTCTCCGTATGTGCCGGTGCCTCTGCCGCTGGAAGCATAGATATCAGTTCATTGGCGATCAAAATTGCATTTTTCAGCTTGTTCTTTGCCATGCCTGGATGTACAAAGACACCAGTTACGACAATGTCTACCTTTACGGCATTGAAATTTTCATATTCCAGCTCACCAAGAGGTCCTGCATCAATGGTATAGGCATACGCTGCGCCGAATTCTTTGATGTTAAAGTATTCTGCACCTTGCCCAACCTCCTCGTCTGGCGTAATACAAACGCATATTTTTCCATGCTTGACTTCCGGATGCTCGATAAGATATTCCATCGCTGTGAAAATCTCAGCGACGCCAGCTTTATCATCTGCGCCTAGCAGCGTCGTTCCATCGGTCACAATCAGATCCTGGCCGATATACCTCGGCAGATAATCAAAGTAATCTGCACCAGTGACAATGCCGTTCCCTAGTTCAATGTCTCCACCCTCGTAGTGCACGATACGAGGCTTGACATTGGCGCCAGTCGTGCTCGGTGCAGTATCCATATGTGCAATCAAGCCGATTGGTTCCAAATCCTTACACCCGGTAGATGCCGGCAGCCAGCCATAGACATAGCCGAACTCATCCATTTTTGCATTTTCAAGGCCGATTTCAGCCAACTCTTTTGCCAGCTCCTCACCGAGAATTTTCTCTTTCATCGCTGTAGGGACTGTTTTGCTGTTTGGATCTGACTGCGTGTCATAAGAAACATATTTTAAAAATCGTTCTACTACTTTGCTCATTTTCATTCTCCTTTTCTGTTTATGATGATAATTCCAATAATAACCAACAAACCCGAAAAGAACTTCTTTTTCAATTCATTCTTTTCACCCAAAAATATACAGGATACAATGATAGTTAAAAACACAGTAAGGGAACATAGTGGCGCAACGATAGTCAGATCACCGCTTGTATAGCATAGAAGCAGCAACAACGGGGATGCACTGGATGCGAGAGCCGTGATCAGCATGATTCGCCGATCCCCATGTTTAAATTCCGCAATCACTTCCGCAGGTCTGATTCGTTCAGTGGTCATTATGATCATTGCCGGCGTCAAGAGGGACATGCTGATGTAGATTGCCAGGTTAAATTCAGATGAAGCATTGATATCTATCAGTTGTGCGGCGCACGATGCCAAGCCGGAGATGATACCATATAGCAGATACTTGTTCACCTTCAGACTGCCTTTTTGATAAAATACCAGTATATTGCTTCCTATAATAAACGCTGCCCCGATAATCTTATTCCATTGAAATGGAGCATCCTGAATCAGAAATCCAGCGGCAATCATAATCACTGTATTGATCTGCCGAAGTACAGAAAAAAATGATGCTTCGACATTTGCTCTTACAATTGTGTTAATCCTATCTGAAATACTATAAAAAATACATGCAGTAAAAAGCATAAAATATGTCCGCAAATCGGTTGCAGCCTTTAGCTCAAAAAATGGAATGAATACCAGCACAAAACTGCCAGCCATAAGCTCTACTAGAATCGTCAGCGCTGCAGGCCGCTTTAACTTTCTAGCAAGCTCCCGATAGCCACAGGTAAAAACTGTGTAAAAAACTAAATATGCAATGATATAAAAAGAAATCATAATATATACCTAACCTTCACACCTGCACGAATGCAAATGTGAAGGTTAAAATAAATTTAAGGAAGACTTCTAAAGTTTTTTTGCTCTGCCGCCTGTCTACAGATCGCAGACATCCACAGCGCCTTCTCTGTGAGGTGGTACAAAGTCTTTTCGAATCTCATTGTAGGCCTTGCTCACCTCGCTCCATGGGAATGCCAGGTCGATAGCGTAGAACATCATATTGATAAATCGCTGTACTTTGCGAATCAGATCAGCAAGCTCATCTAAATCTTTACATCCATTCAAGGCTGCCGCAGATCGGTATAAGACGGACATCACGTCTTCCATCTTGTTGCTGCGGGCGCTGGACGCAACGGTGTTCATCGCAGAACCTGCAACTGCTTTCATGGTTTCTAAGTCAACTTTACCGCCCAGGCAGAGCTGATAGTGCTGATAGAGAATTTCCTGAAGCTGTGACATATCCATGTAAGCGTATAACCACTGTGAAAAGCTGCGCCCCATATCGTCATTGTGTTTCAGCATTCTGCGTACATCCTGAGGTTCAACCATCCAGCCGGCTTCAATTCGTCTCTCCAGTTCTTTTGTTATTTCACTCATGATTACGCCTCCTCTACTACATCAACAGTTACAGGACAACCAGTTTCTTCCCACATCCCTACGGTCTCCTCGTGGAAAGCTTCCATCTGTTCCGGTGTGAATCTTGCGAAAACATTGCCTGCTCCAAGGGGTTTCATGTCTCCATGCCAGCAGCAGATGCACTGCGGCAGATCATAGAATCCGATATCTCCTGGTACATTAGGAATCGGGTTTTCTCTGAATTTCGGTCCTTCAATCGTCGTTGGACAGAATACCTCGTTATAGACAATTTTTGCATGCACCCAGCGGGTCGTAAATGGACAAGCTTTTTCGACAGCTTCACAGGTGAGCGGAGCTTCCTCCGTCAGCATATCGGCATATAAATCCTTGCCATGGAATGTGAACTTTAGCTTTTTCAAAATAAATCTCCTTTCTTCAACAATTTAAACTCGCACTACTGGTCAGATACATCGACAGCGCCTGCTCTGTGAGGCGGGACAAAGTCCTTCATCACTCTGCTGTATTCTTGACACATCGCATCCCAAGGGAATGCCAGGTCGACAGCGTAGAACATCATATTGATGAACCGCTGAACGACACGGATGGTTGCAGCCAGAGATTCCAGACTATCGCATCCACTGATTGCCGTTATCGAACGATACAGCACGCTGGTGGTATCCTCCATCTTTGTCGCACGGAAATTATTTGCAGCAGGGCCGATGATGCCATTTGCAGCAGCTTTCAAAGTATCTAAATCAGCATTTCCTCCCATAGTGACCCTGTATATCGGATAAAGTGACTCCTGTAACAACCACAAATCCATATAAGCATAAATATGCTGCGCCATATTACGGCCTTCAGCCGCAGAGTGCTTCAGCATTCTGCGCACGTCCTGAGGTTCTGTTAACCAGCCGGCATCGATACGACGTTCCAATTCTTTCGTAAATTCACTCATGACTATTCCTCCTCTACTACATCAACAGTTACGAGACTGCCTGGTTCTTTCCAAAGGCCCACAGCTTCTGCATGGAATACTTCCATCTGCTCGGGTGTAAATCTTGCAAATACGTTACCGGAACCCAAAGGTTTCATATCTCCGTGCCAGCAGCAAATGGTCTGCGGCGTGTCAAATAAACCAATATCTCCTGGTAAATTTGGAATCGGGTTTTCTCTGAGAACAGGGCCTTCAATCTTTGTCGGACAGAAAATTTCATTTGCTACAATTTTTGCATGCACCCAGCGGGTCGTAAATGGACAAGCTTTTTCTACTGCTTCACAAGTCACGGGAGCCTGATCAGTCAGCATATTGGCATAAAAATCTTTTCCATGGAATGTAAATTTCAACTTCTTCATAGAGATATTCCTCCTTATCATTCATCTTCTCTCTTCAGGACAACAGTTTCTCCGCCTTTTTGCCAGATCCGGGTTCCAACTTCTGTCAGTTCCTCCATGTCTCCTTTCAAATGGGCAAACAAGTTATGATAACGTTCTCTTGTCGGGGTTTCATCTCCCCAGTAAATACAAACTGCAGACCACTCAGGATCTGGATTAAAGCATAAACAGCCCCTGCAAGGTTTGGTATGCTTGTTTTCTCTTTCTTCCGCTCCGAGCTGCGCGGGGAAATACATTTCTTCCCCAGAAAATCTCCCCTGTAAACAAAGGGCCTGATAGCCATTGTTCTCTTCCATGAATGCCTTAAAAGCGGCGGCTGTCATT
>UMIU01020145.1_pt1 | contig 11338 bp, 9 predicted proteins | sample 1965871 | NCBI WGS metagenome assembly UMIU01 (sample SAMEA4836132, study PRJEB28245) | human gut metagenome | biome: gut microbiome; material: fecal sample | place: Denmark | collected 2008
TTCTATCTCCCGGAATTCCAAAGATGGCTTTAATTGTCTAGCATCAATACAATCATATTCAATTGCATACGCATTTCTTACAATTTTAACATTTTCTAATCCCGGAACACTTCTATACATCGCATACTGAACATCCTCTGGAAGTGAACTGGACATTCCGCCAATATACATTTCATTCGTCTCTAATCCTTCTGGCTCAATAAACACCTGATGTCTTTCTTTATCTGCAAATTTAACAACCTTATCTTCAATAGACGGGCAATACCTCGGCCCTGTTCCTTCAATCATACCCGAAAACAAAGGTGATCGATCAAGATTTGCTCGAATAATCTCATGCGTTCTTTGATTTGTATAAGTAAGCCAACAAGATACCTGGTCAATTTGAACCGTATCCGGATCTGTTGTGAAAGAAAATGGAACTACTCTCTCATCACCGAACTGTTCTTCCATTTTAGAAAAATCAACAGATCTCCTGTCAATCCTTGCCGGTGTCCCCGTCTTAAAGCGATTCATTTTCACTCCAAGTTCTTTTAAACTGTCTGTTAAATAATTTGCTGCCTTTAATCCATTCGGTCCTGTATTTTCACTGACCTCTCCATATACACAGCGAGCTTTTAAGTATGTTCCAGTGCACAGTATCACCGCGTTACAGTAATAAATTCCTCCAGATAATGTCTGAACTCCTACTACTTTTCCATCTTCCACAAGAATTTTAACAATTTCTGCCTGCTTAATCTCAAGCCGGTCCTGAGACTCTAAAACTTGTCTCATCGTACTGCTATAACGATTTTTATCAGCCTGTGCACGAAGCGAATGAACAGCCGGTCCTTTGGACTGATTCAACATTTTCGACTGAATAAACGTCTGGTCAATCACCTTTCCCATCTCACCGCCAAGAGCATCAATTTCCCTCACAAGGTGTCCCTTGGAACTTCCCCCGATATTAGGATTACAAGGCATTAATGCAATACTTTCCACACTGACTGTAAAAATCACCGTCTGAAATCCCAATCTCGCAGCCGCCAATGCCGCTTCACAGCCTGCATGGCCTGCTCCAATTACTGCTACATCATATCTATCATTATTTTCCCATACAGAATTTACTGAATATTTCATTAACCAAATCTTCTCCTATCGTCTCTCCAGTAATACTTCCTAATGCTTCATATGCATCCATCAGATCAATCGAATAGAAATCCTCCGGCATTTTGCCATGAATGCTGTCTCTCACACGATTCAACGCATCACATGCATCCCGAAGTGCCGTCTTATGGCGCACATTTGTAATATAAATTTCGTCATTAAATGCAAGATTTCCTTCAAAAAACATATCCTTTAATGTCTGTTCCACCAAATCAATTCCCTGTTGATGTTTTGCTGAAACTTCAATAATTGGAATATTCTCAGAATTTTCACCATTGCTTTGATAATATGCTTCCTGAACCTCCGACTTGCCAACAACCATATTAAGATCAGACTTATTCAACAAAATAATTGCTGGCTTTCCTTTCATTAATTGAAGGATTTCATTGTCATTTTCATCAAGGGGCGCTGATGCATCAATCACATAGATCAATAAATCAGCTTGATCTGCATGGCTTTTGGCTTTATCTACTCCAATCTTTTCCACCAAATCTTCTGTGTCTCGGATTCCTGCTGTATCCATAATATTCAAAGAAACTCCCTGCAAATTAATATGTTCTTCTAACACATCTCTGGTCGTTCCCGCAATATCCGTAACAATTGCCCGATCTTCTCCAATTAATACATTTAATAAAGAAGATTTTCCTGCATTTGGTTTTCCCAAAATGACAGTATTGATTCCTTCTTTAATAATTCTTCCATTATCGCATGTTTTCAATAAACCTTCTATTTCCTGAATCAGCATGTCCATAATTTCGAGAAGTTCTTCCCCATATCCATCCACGCTGATATGCTCCGGATCATCCAGCGCTGTTTCAATAAATGCTGTGTGATACAGAATCTTTTCCCGCATCTTTGTAATTTTTTCTTTAATATTACCTTTCAGCTGGCTGATGGAACTCTTCAAAGCATACTCATTTTGAGAGGTAATCAAATCTCCCACAGCTTCTGCCTGAGAAAGATCCATTCTTCCATTCAAAAATGCTCGCTTTGTAAATTCTCCCGGTTCTGCCGGCCTTGCTCCATGGAAGATAAGAATTTCCAAAATTCTTTTCACCACATAAACACCGCCGTGACAGTTAATTTCTACCGTGTCCTCCCCCGTATAACTATGAGGGCCGCGCATCAGCATTACCAACACTTCATCAACCGTCTCCCCATTCTCCACGATATAACCGTAGTGAATCGTATGGGATTTTTGACTGGACAGCTTCTTATTATTCTTCCCTCTATAAATCTGATCCGCAATTTCAAACGCCTCCGGACCTGACATCCTGACAATTCCGATTCCGGAATTGCTCATAGCTGTAGAAATTGCGGCAATCGTTTTCTGATATTCTATTTCCATGGATTTCCTTTCTCAACTAATTTTCTCACTAATCTTCCTCATATAATATATCATAGAACCAAACTAAAAAAAACAGGAAGTTTTTCAACTTCCTGTTCCTATGTAACATTACCGACGGTTCAGTGTTACCACAACTCTTCTGTATGGTTCTTCACCTTCACTGTGTGTAGACACAGCCGGATCTGACTGCAATGCAGAGTGGATGATTCTTCTCTCATATGGATTCATCGGCTCTAAAGATACTGCATGTCTAGTTCTTTTAACCTTGCTTGCAATGTTCTTTGCAAGGTTTTCAAGCGTTTCTTTTCTTCTTCTACGGTAATCTTCTGTATCAAGTTTTACTCTTACATATCCGCTCTGTGCTTTGTTAGCAACACGGTTCGTCAGATACTGAAGAGAATCGAGGGTCTGTCCACGTTTTCCAATCAGAATTCCCATGTTCTTTCCATCCATATTAATGGAAAGTGCGCCTTCTTCATCAATCTGAGATGTAACTTTTACATCTTCCATATTCATGGTCTTTAATACATCGTAGATAAATTTCTCACACATCTGAATCGTATTTTCCTCTACGACTGCAAGCTCAACTTCTTTCCTCTCCTTGACTACTTCCGGCTGTTTATTCTTCTTTGGTTTATGCTCAGATTTTTTTTCAAATCTTTCTTCTTTTTTCTCTTCTTTTACTTCGGCTTTGAAAGTCTCTTTCACTTCTTCTTTCGCCGTTTCCTTCACCGTTTCTTCTACCGTTACTTCCGGCTTTTCTTCTACTTTTTTGCGCGCCTTAATAACTGCCTGCTTCACACCGATTCCAAGAAATCCGGCACTTCCTTTTTCCACTACAATGTAATCTAACTGATCACTTGTAACACCTAACTGAATCAATGCTTCTGTAATTGCATCATCCAGTGTTTTTGCTGATACAGTAATGTATTCCATGAAAACGCCCCCTAATTATTCTCATTAAACTTCTTAACCATATTTGCTTTTGCTGCAAGGCTTCCTGCCTCCGCTCCAGCTGCGTTTTTCTTAGCCTTCTCGATCTTTGCTTCTCTTTCCTTTTCACTCATGCCGGATACGCTCTGTGTTGCAGCTTCTTTGATGCTCTTGGTATTCGTCTGAGCCATAGCACCGATCTTTTCTGCTTTTTCTCCGCGCTTCTTAGCTTTTTCTTCTGCCTTTTCTCGATTCTGTTCCAGAATATCTTCTACAGACATCTTAGATAAATGTTTGTTAATCATAATCTGCTGAATACAACGTACAACCGCACTTACAATCCAGTACAAACCGATACCGGTAGGCAGTGTAAATACAATGTATACAGAGAACAGCGGCATCATAATATTCATGGATTTCATAGTTCCCGCCATCGGGTTATCCTGATCCATCTGCTGTCCTGAGATCGCCTGAGAAAGACGGATACTTAAGTACTGAGAAAGACCTGATAATACCGGCAGCGCAATCGCTGTTATAATAATAAGAAGAGCCGGTGTTCCAAAGTCACCACTGTTCTTTAACATCGTCCATGGTGAAACGGTCAAATCAGGAATCGATAAGAAACGATTTACACTCTCCGGATCGTGTGCCATTGCCGGTACAAAATGTTCAATATCGTAGATGACCGGATACAATGCAAACAGAAGAGGCATCTGAATCAGCATCGGCAGACATCCTCCCATCATGGAGACGCCATACTTATCATATACACACTGCATCTCTTCCTGCATCTTAAGCTGTGAAGCCTGATCTTTCTTATTTCTATACTTCTTCTGAATTTTCTGAAGCTCAGGATTCATAACAGAAGTCATCTTAGATGCTCTCTGCTGCTTAATCGTCAGAGGCATCATCAACGTATATACTACAATCGTATATACAACAATAGACAGACCTACAATTCCTGCATCTGTCCCTAACATACCTTTTAATAAGGTATAGATAAAGTTCATAACTTTACCCAATAACCAGCAAATCTGTCCGACAATCGGCCAGTCTGCCGCACCAGCTAAACTAAATATCATACTGCTTTCCTCCAATATTGTTGTAATTCTCCCTAAGGAACGGGGTCATATCCACCCTTTGAAAATGGATTACAACGTAAGATTCGCCACGCAGCCAGCAATCCGCCCTTCAGCGCACCATACTTTTCAATCGCTTCTACCGCATACTGTGAACAGGTCGGAAAATACTTACAAGTAGCTCCGCCCTTCATGGCAGAAATATAGTTCTGATAGAACCTGATGAATCCTAACAGAATCTTCTTCATAATACGCTACCCCTAATCTATAATTTCATGAAGCCGTCCCAGATGAAGCAGTGCGCTTTCGATCTCATGGTACGATCTTTCCTTTGCACCTGCTCTTGCTATGACTACCATATCAAGGCCACATCTGAACCGCTCTTCGTTCAACCTATAGCTTTCTCTGATTAACCTCGTCAATCTGTGTCGTACGATACTGTTTCCTACTTTTTTACTTACTGATATTCCCAATCGGTTTCGGCCACATTCATTCTCTTTGATATACATTACCAGATACTTGTTTGCACAGGATCTGCCTTTCCGGTAAACGGCCTGAAAATCCTTATTTTTCTTTAATGACTCGGAATATTTCATTCTTTCAATTCTCCTAATTTTCAGAGAAGAAAAGGCCACATATCTGCGGCCTAAGCTGACAATCTCTTTCTTCCTTTTGCTCTTCTTGCAGCAAGTACTTTTCTTCCACCTGCTGTGCTCATTCTTGATCTGAAACCATGAACTTTTGCTCTCTGTCTTTTCTTTGGCTGGAATGTCATTTTCATAGATATCCACCTCCTTATATATGACGGGACCATCCCGATTTTTCCTATAGACATCAGCTTTGATTATATTAAAAAAAAGCCCGTCAGTCAAGCTATTCCTACATTTTTATAAATTTATTTATCCACAAAATGTGGAAAACTTGTGGATAAAGTGTGGAAAACCTGTGGATACAAAAAAAATTCCTCATTTTTTTCCCATATCTCTGCCTTTTTGCTTTGTGATAAAGTTATCCACATTGATTAAAGATTGCCTTCATAGACATTTTGTTGTAAACTATAGAAGAGTGGGTCTCTATCTTTAAATCCACGAAACAGATAGATTAGGAGTTAAATTGAATGAATATTGTAAAGGAAAAATGGCCGGAAATTATTGAACATCTAAGAGTGGAACACGAATTATCCAATGTATCTTTTCATACCTGGATTCAGCCACTGAAAGTTTATGATGTGATCGACAACACTGTTTTCATCCTTGTAAATATGAATGCAAGTGTTGAATATATCGAAAAGAAATATCTGCTTCCTCTGAAGGTATGTATTGCAGAGATTACCGGAACTGAATTTGAGGTAGCTTTTCTGTCTGAAGATGATGACAGAATCGATGAGCTTCAGAACATGGCAATTGAAGCAAATCAGAAGAAAAAAACAAAATCTGCTGCTGAAAAAGCCGGGCTCAATCCAAAATATACATTTGATACGTTCGTAGTCGGCGGGAACAATAACTTTGCTCATGCTGCATCTCTTGCAGTTGCAGAATCTCCGGGTGAAGTTTACAATCCACTGTTCCTCTACGGAGGCGTCGGACTTGGTAAAACGCATCTGATGCATTCAATTGCTCATTTTATATTAGAACAAAATCCAAAGAAAAAGGTTCTTTATGTTACCAGCGAAACCTTCACCAATGAGATGATTGAAGCCCTCCGTATGGGTAAAACCCCGGGCAATGAATCTTCCATTGAAAAGTTCCGCGACAAGTATCGTAATAATGATGTACTGTTAATCGATGATATTCAGTTCATTATCGGAAAAGAAAGTACGCAGGAAGAGTTCTTCCATACCTTCAACCACCTACATACTTCCGGAAAACAGATCATCATCTCCAGTGATAAGCCTCCGAAGGACATTGAGACACTGGAATCCAGACTCCGTACACGTTTTGAATGGGGTCTGATTGCTGATATTTCTGCTCCAAACTACGAAACGCGTATGGCGATTCTGCAGAAAAAAATCGAACTTGATCATCTGGAAAAATATAAGATTCCAAATGACGTACTGGAATATATTGCAACAAATGTAAAGACGAATATCCGTGAATTAGAAGGTTCTTTAAATAAATTAATCTTCTTATATAAATTAGATAAAAATGCCCCTATTGATATCGCACTTGCCGCAGAGGCATTAAAAGATATTATTTCTTCTGAAAATAACAGAGAAGTTACTCCTGAATTGATCCTCGACATTGTATCTGAACATTTTGGAATCTCTGTAAAAGACATTAAAAGCAATAAGCGAAATGCAGAAATTGCAGTTCCAAGACAGATCGCAATGTATCTGATCCGCTCCATGACCGAGACTTCTCTGAAAGCCATCGGTGTGATTTTAGGCGGAAAGGATCATTCTACGATCAAATACGGAGTCGAAAAGATCGCTTCTGAGATAGAAGAAGATGAAGTACTGTCTAACACTATCAATATTATAAAGAAGAAAATCAATCCGGCTTAAGGAAAATAGCATTGGGATAAGATTGTGGACAATCTGTGGAAAGGCTGTGGATAAGTATGGGATAAAATTGGGATAATTCCACCAGGAAATTTTTTTCTGTGGAAAGCAAGAAGTTATCACCAACAAATCCACACCTAATTCTTCCGAAATCCACGAAGTTTTCAAAGCTTAGAAACCTTGAAAATAGGGCGTTTGAAGCACTTATCCCCTTTTCCACAGCCCCTATTAAGAAGAAGACGGAAATTATTTATATATAAATTTATAAACCGCACCGTGAAAGGAGTTTTACACATGAAAATAATTTGTAACAAATCCAATCTCGTAAAAGGCGTCAGCATTGTATCAAAGGCAGTGCCTTCCAAAACGACAATGCCGATTCTGGAATGTATCTTGATTGATGCAACTAATGATATTATAAAATTAACAGCAAATGATATGGAGCTTGGTATCCAGACAGAGATTGAAGGAGAAATTCTTGATCGAGGTATGATTGCTATTGATGCAAAAATTTTCTCAGAGATCGTAAGAAAGCTGCCAGACAATGAAGTGACAATTGAAACAGATTCCAATCTTCAGACTGTTATTACCTGCGAAAAAGCGAAATTTGATATTGCAGGTAAACCTGGAGAAGAATTTTCTTACCTGCCGATTATTGAGAAGGACGAGTCCATAGAAATTTCCCAGTTTACTTTGAAAGAAGTGATTCGTCAGACGATTTTCTCAATTGCAGATACCGAAAGCAATAAATTAATGACAGGTGAACTTTTTGAGATTAAAAATAATATCTTAAGAGTGGTATCTCTTGACGGACACCGTATTTCCATTCGACGAATTGAGCTGAAGGATCAGGTGACGGATAACAAACTTGTGGTTCCAGGAAAAACACTGATTGAAATCAGCAAGATTTTGTCCGGTGAAGCAGAGAGTATGGTTCATATCTCTTATACCAGCAATCATATTGTGTTTGAGTTTGATAATACCATTGTTGTATCCAGGCTGATCGAGGGAGAATATTTCAAGATTGATCAGATGTTATCGAACGATTATGAGACAAAAGTAAGAATCAATAAAAAAGAATTATTAAGCTGTATTGACCGTGCGACACTTCTTGTCAAAGAAGGAGACAAGAAGCCGATCATTATCAATATCGGCGATGAACTCATGGAGTTAAAGATCAAATCACAGATTGGTTCCATGAATGAAGAGATTTATATCACCAAAGAAGGCAAAGATCTTTTGATCGGATTTAATCCAAAGTTTTTGATTGATGCACTTCGAGTAATTGAGGACGAAGAGGTGACCTTGTATTTGATGAATGCAAAAGCGCCGTGTTTCATCAAGGATGATGAAGAAAGTTATATTTATCTGATTCTGCCTGTAAATTTTAATGCAGCAGTATAGAAACAGAAGAGAGGAAAGAGACATGAATATCAAGTTGAGAGAAGAATACATCAAGCTTGGACAGGCGATTAAGGCTGCGGGTCTTGTAGAGTCCGGAGTGGAAGCGAAAGAAGTGATCCAGGATGGATTGGTAGAAGTAAATGGTGAGGTTGATACCCGCCGCGGAAGAAAACTATACGGCGGAGATGTCGTTATATTTGACGGGGAAGAGATAACCATTGAAGATTAAATCTTTGAAACTGAAAAATTTTAGAAATTATGATCTTCTGGATTTGACATTTGATGACTCTGCAAATATTTTTTACGGAGACAATGCTCAGGGTAAGACCAATATTCTGGAAGCAGTGTATCTGTCCGGGACTACAAAGTCGCACCGTGGGAGTAAGGATCGTGATTTGATCGAATTCGGCAAAGAAGAATCTCACATTGAGACGATTGTAGAGAAGAATGGGATCGATTACCAGATTGATATGCATCTGAAAAAGAACAGTCCGAAAGGGATTGCAATTAACCGGATGCCGATCAGGAAAGCAAGTGAATTATTTGGAATTGTGAATCTGGTGTTCTTTTCACCGGAAGATCTGAATATTATCAAGAACGGTCCGGCGGAAAGAAGAAGATTTATTGATCTGGAATTGTCTCAGCTTGACCGCGTTTACTTGAGTAATCTTGCCAATTACAACCGGGTGGTCAATCAACGAAATCATCTTCTGAAAGAGATCGGTTTTTCCGGATATGAAAAACATGCCGGAACACTGGAAATTTGGGAGATGCAGTTAATACAGTATGGCAATAAGATTATTGAGAGAAGAAAGGCGTTTATCGAGGAGATGAATGAAATCATTTCTTCTATCCATAAAAAATTGACAGGGGGAAGAGAAGAAATTCAGATTCTCTATGAACCAAGCAACAAAGAATTGACTTTTGAGCAGGCACTTAGAAAGTACAAAGACAGAGATTTAAAGCTTAAGAGTACTTCGGTAGGCCCCCATAGAGACGACATATGCTTTATGGAGGGGGATCTGGATATTCGGAGATTTGGTTCGCAGGGACAGCAGAGGACAGCGGCATTGTCTTTGAAACTGTCAGAGATTGAGCTGGTGAGACAGTCCATTCATGATACGCCTGTGTTGTTGCTTGATGATGTATTGTCTGAACTGGATAAACATAGGCAAAACTATTTACTGGATAGTATACATGATATACAGACTCTGATTACCTGTACAGGGGTGGAGGATTTTGTAAATCATCGTTTTTCTATAAACAAAGTGTTTCATGTCCAAAATGGACAAGTAGCGAAGGAAAACTAGGAGGATTAGCATGAGTACAGAAAAGGTACAGCACGAATATGGCGCGGATGAGATTCAGATACTGGAAGGTCTGGAAGCCGTTAGAAAACGTCCCGGTATGTACATCGGGAGCACATCATCCAGAGGTCTGCATCATCTTGTGTATGAGATTGTAGACAATGCCGTGGATGAGGCACTGGCGGGATTCTGTGATACAATCTATGTAAGTATCAATAAAGACAATTCCGTTACAGTTATTGATAATGGACGAGGAATACCGATCGGTATCAATCATAAGGCAGGTATCCCTGCGGTAGAAGTTGTATTTACTGTGCTTCATGCCGGCGGAAAATTTGGAGGCGGAGGATACAAGGTATCCGGAGGTCTTCACGGAGTAGGTGCGTCCGTAGTAAATGCGCTGTCTAACTGGCTGGAGGTTGAAATCTTTAATGGCGGAAAGATTTATAAACAGAGATATGAACGCGGCAAAGTGGTTCAGAAGCTGTCTGTGATTGGAGAATGTGATCCGGATCAGACTGGAACCAAGGTTACGTTCCTGCCGGATGATACGATTTTTGAAGAAACAATTTTTGAATACGATGTATTAAAGCAGCGTTTCCGGGAGATGGCATTCTTGACCCGTGGTCTTAAAATTGTGCTGACAGATGAGCGTCCGGAAGAAGGACCGGTTGAGAAGACCTTTCACTACGAAGGCGGAATCAAGGAGTTTGTAGAATACCTGAACCGAAGCAAAACGCCTCTCTATGAGGATATTATTTACTGCGAGGGAAATGTCAACAATGTGGCAGTAGAAGTGGCAATGCAGCACAACGATTCCTACAGTGACAATACGTATGGATTTGTCAATAACATTACGACGCCGGAAGGCGGAACCCATGTGGTTGGATTTAGAAATGCGCTGACGAAGACATTTAATGATTATGCAAGAAAGAATAAACTCTTAAAAGACAATGAACCAAATCTTTCAGGAGAAGATATAAGGGAAGGTCTGACGGCGATTATCAGCGTTAAGATCGAGGATCCTCAGTTTGAGGGACAGACAAAGCAGAAGCTTGGAAACAGTGAGGCCAGAGGTGCGGTGGACAGTGTGGTCAGCAAGCAGCTGGAAATTTACCTGGAGCAGAATCCGGCCGTTGCTAAAATGGTCATTGAGAAATCTGTAATGGCTCAGCGTGCAAGAGAGGCAGCAAGAAAGGCAAGAGATTTGACGAGAAGAAAATCAGCCCTTGACGGAATGTCTCTTCCAGGAAAGCTTGCGGATTGTTCTGACAAGAATCCGGAAAACTGTGAAATCTACATCGTAGAGGGAGATTCTGCGGGCGGGTCAGCGAAGACGGCGCGTGACCGTTCTACGCAGGCAATCCTGCCTCTTCGTGGTAAGATTCTGAATGTAGAAAAAGCAAGACTGGATAAGATTTATGGAAATGCAGAAATCAAAGCTATGATTACGGCATTTGGAACAGGTATCCATGATGATTTTGATATTTCAAAGCTTCGGTATCATAAGATTATTATTATGACCGATGCCGACGTGGACGGCGCACATATCAGTACGCTGCTTCTGACATTTTTGTATCGGTTCATGCCGGAACTGATCAAAGAAGGATACGTGTATCTGGCG
>UMIU01035136.1_pt1 | contig 11315 bp, 12 predicted proteins | sample 1965871 | NCBI WGS metagenome assembly UMIU01 (sample SAMEA4836132, study PRJEB28245) | human gut metagenome | biome: gut microbiome; material: fecal sample | place: Denmark | collected 2008
TGGTGTAAAATTGGTGTAGTAAAGCCCTTTTTGACCGTTTCAGAATCAAATTGGTGTAAGTTTATTACATTGCGAAATACGCCTATTATTTAGCTTCTGAATTTCGTTTGTCAAGCGTTCATCTGTAACATGATTATACAATCCCATCGTCATTTTCATAGAAGCATGACCCATGATATCCTGCAATGTTCTTGGATCAACTCCGGCTTCTGCCATACGAGAGCATGATGTATGTCTCAGGAGATGTGGATGTATATGTGGTAATGGCTCTATTGTTCCACCAAACTTATATGGGGCAAGAACCTTTTCCTATGCTCGTTAATTACAAAAAAAAAATTGTCAGATAAAGATCATAGAGTTTTTTATGATGATATTACGCATCAAAAAGGATTAACAGAAGAACAATATCTTCATATCATCAATCAACTTTGCTTTCATTTTGATTTAATCTATAAATACTGTAAGCACTATATTGAATCCTCTAAAGAGTACGAAGAAGAATCTAATGAATATTTTGAAAAAGCAAAGCAACTTCAAGAAGAATTAGAGCAATTGAAATCTTCTCAACATACCAAAAGCCCTCAGGATTAACTCCCGAGGGCTTTCATGCTGCTCATATTAAATTGTGATCACATTATTCAAGCAATCAGATTATTAATGGATTCTAACTCATATACAGTAAACGGATCAATGTCAATGCAACTGGATTCATCTCTGTTGCCAGAAAGATCCCATGCAAGAGTACCATTCATAACGGTACAAGCTTCCTTAAATATATTAATATTTCTTAGTGGCTTAAATATTTCTGCTTTCAAATCTTTTGTAGCATCATAGTCTACAATCTTGCCATCATCAAAGAATACCTGTACATGAAAGTTATCCAATGGTATCACTTGTACTACTGTTGGAAAATATTCGTTCATATTGTTATATTCCTATTATTTTAATTAAAACAAATCACTATGACTTCCAGTTCTTGTCAAATATAGGAATAGTTCATCTTCATAGACTTCATAAATCAACAACCAATCAGGAGCAATATGACATTCTCTGCAATTACTATAATTTCCTGAAAGATTATGATCTCGATTCTTCGGCGGTAATATTTCACCATTTGCCAATTTTTTGATGATATCAGTCATTAATCTCATATCGTATCCACGTTTCTGAATACGTTTTAAGTCTTTTTGAAACTTACTGGTCGGCTTAACCGTATATTTCATGCTAATAATTCCTCCATCATCTTGTCCACATCTGTATATGCTTTTCCAAGAGAAGGATTCTGTTTCATTTGCTGCACTTCATTAATTGCTGATATTGTTTCACTGTTTGGTATTTCTCTGGTAATCTCAAATGGTATTCCCTGTTCTCTGATTGCCTGTTTTACAAAAATTGTGAATGCAGTTGTCAGATTCATACCTAAATCATTGAAAAGATCTTCTGCTTGTTTCTTTAAATTATCATCCATTCTAATTGATATATTTGCCATAAATTCACCTGCTTTCTAATCTATTTATATTATCATTATATAGCTTATGCAATGCATTGTCAATACCATGCATTATTTTAAGAATTATATCTTTTCCCTATTTATATAAATATCGGTACAGCAGCAGTCAGCTTATACTCGTTTCTTCACAATATATTAATGAAATAACCATCAAATTTCAACGATAATGCTTTAAGGGTAAAGTTGTTAGGGTAGATGGTTTTCGTTGGAAATTTAAGGTTATATATAAGGAATTTCAGCATAGAATTGATTCTGTGAAGGACGGGGATGGTTATACGGATGACTGTTTTAGTTCCCTTCCGTTATCTTACTGCTGTGCTGCCTGTTTCATTACAAATTCCACATCTATATTGTTCTTATCTTTATGCGCTGTATAAGTACGATATAAAGAATCTGGAATATAGGAAGATTTACATACTTCACAATGATACGATGTCAACAAGTTCCGTTTGTTCTTCCCATTTTCCAAATAATTAACAATTAATGATTCCTTTTTAGTTCCAATTTTGCATACAGGACACAGTTTTATATCATTCTTTGGAATTACTTTTATTACTGGTTTCTTTTTTTATAGTAGATTCCGTATCATCATTTTTTATTAATGTTTCTTCCCTATAATATTTACAGTGACTTGATCCACCACATTTCAATAAATAATTTGCTGAATCTGTACACATACAAATGTCTTTCTTGTTATCATGCTCTATACATCTGCTCTTATGACGTTCTGTATCATTTTCTTTCATATGTAAATATTCTAAATGAGAAGGTGTTCCCATTCTCTGAGATAATCCATTCATTGCAGGATCAGATTGTTTCACATATGAATCTTTTATAAATCTATAATCATCTGGATTAGATTTTGTACTTGATTTAGAATCAATTTTCGTAGTTACTGATCTATTGTTATCAGGTTTACTCTCTGTTTCTGCTTGATGTAACGGTGTATAATCCGCTTTCAAATATATCTGTAGCGCAGCATAAGGAATACGATACTTTCTAAATAATATGCTAACAATGTCACATATTGTATTTGCACTATGTGTTGTTTCAATGTATATATTACTATTGGAAATTTTTCTTCCATCATACATCGCCGTATATACTTCTTTATTATTAGAAAAATATGCTCTTGTTTTTCCCAGCATATCTTTTTCCATAACAATAGATTCAAATTGTGCATGATTCTTATTATACATAATTTCACAAATCATCAGTAAAAACTGTTTCCAGTCCTTAACTGAATATTGAGTACCGTCAAATTCAAATGCTACAGGTCTTTTATGCGTAAAATCTTCTGATAAAAAATGCGGAACTGTATCATCTACTCTATAATTAGCATAATTAACTCTCCCACCTTTTGCAGATATCTCATCCTCTTCATCTTTATGTATGATAGATTATAATATAAGGCATGGCAGAAGGTGACGTGTATACAGGTATAATGTGTATGTCTTTATGGAGTAATAACAGATCATGTGATGGTGTCGTCATAGTATCAGAGTATATGAGTGTATGAGTGCTGTACAGTATCATATATAACAGTGTGTGCAGGTATGGTATGTATTGTATGGTATGGCACAGTATAGTATGTGTATTATGCGTAATAGTATATATCAGTATGCCAATTATGTGGTGATGTGTGCGACTGAATGACAGAACACATTTGACACATTGACAGAGTGACAGAGCAATGACAGAACCTTGAGCAAGTGTCTATATGATTCTCTGCCAGTGTGCCAGATCATAAAGCAACTTGCTATCCGCTGTTGTCTGTTGCTATCTCTTGCTATCCCGTATCTGTGCGCTTTCTCTGTGCCTGCTGTCTGTTATCTGGGGCATAGCTTTCTATTGTATTGCTGTGAATGTTCTGTGCTGTCTCTGTGAGGATTTTTGTTTTCTGGTGCTGTTATGTTTGGTGTTGTGTCTGGTGATTCTGTTGTATTATTCTAATTGTATTATTATATTTCTTACCATCTGATATTTATTGCGTATTATTATTTGTAATACTATCCAGTACAGAAAAAATTAAGGCTAAGAGAATTATGTGTGTGATTCTCCTAGCCTTTTTATATTAAGTGTGTTGTGTGTTGTCGTGTCCATCTCTGGACGGTTATACTTCTGTATCTTCTCCTGTGATCCGCTGTTGTTTCTGTCTGGTGTTCTCTGTCCATCTCCATAAGCTATAGGGGCTTTGCTATTTCTCCATGCTGTCTGGTGGGATGGTCAGAAGCTTATAAGATTTTTGTATTCTGGCGGTCACATGATGGAATACCGTTTATTGTGTTGTGTGTTCTCCTGCTGTGTTGTGCTGTCTCTGCTGTCTGCTCTGGAAGTGTGTGAAGTACCAGGACAGATGGGAGACATACCCCCGGGTGGTTTACATTTCTGTAGAAAGGTCGTGTGTCCGTATGGGGTGGATGTATTCCATTTTCACGATACGGATAAAATTTGAAATTATCGAACGACTGCTGCAATCATATTACTCAATCATAAATATTTTCATTTGGGAAGTTTCCTCCACCATATCCAAGAAATAGTTCTTCTACAATTCCTGTTTTTATATTCTTGAAATATGCATGTACACCTGTTCCTGTGCCTTTAATAGACAATTTTATTTTTGAATTATTCCTAGCTTTCTTCGTACCATCATACATATTCTGTACTTCTATTTTGGTTAATTTCCATCCCTTTTTCGGTCTTACTTTTATAGTAGCTGTAATATCTTTCTTCCGATTATTATGGTTGAAGTGCCTTGATTTTTTAAAATATTTGGTATAGTTTGTGTTTCCTACTTTAAATGATTGACATGGATTTTCATATTTTACCACTGTAATCTTTTGGGTAAGTGTTTTTCCTGCATATCGGAAAGATACTTTTGAAATACCTTCTTTAAGAATCGTGTACCCGATAATTCCATATTCTTGATTTAAGTTAAGTTTAACAACATTCGGATTGGAATTTTTCAAATTTGTAATCTTAGCATTCGGAACCTGACCATAAATACTGATAATGCCACCATGTGTAATTTTATTTTCATACAAATAGTATGTAGCACTTTTCTGTATAAATGGATTTGCTGCCTGTACTTTTGACACTCCAATATTCGTCAAACCAAACATTAACACCAGAGTTGCCAATACCATCATAAATTTACGGACTTTCTTCATACGTTTATTCCCCTTTCTTTATTAAAACTTCACAAACTTTGTCTTAGAATATACACCACTTACCTTAATCAACTTCTTATATTTAGTATACACTTTCTTCGGAAGTCTCAAAGTTACTGTCTTATTGACTGCCAAACCTTTCTTTCCTACATATTCCAGAACAGAACCATTAATCTTTAAGACTTTAATAGATGTACACTGGTAGAATGCTTTTGCACCGATTCTTCTTATGCTTGATGGTAATGTCACATTCTCAAGGTTTGGACACTGAGTAAATGCACATGTGCTGATAACTGATACTCTCTTGCCAAACTTAACGGTTTCCAGATTCGGACACTGATAGAATGCATATTTGCCGATATAAATTACATTGTTGCCAATTGCAATACTTACAATATCTTCATTCTGATAGAAAGCTTTTTCCTGAACAGATGTTACTTTATAAGCTTTACCACTGATAGATACTGCTGATGGAATCTTGATCTCTACTTCTTCTTTTGCAAGTCCAATAACACTTACTTCTTTTGCACCAGTGACTTTGTATTTGAGATCACCAACAGAATATACATCTCCAATCTGCGGTGTGCCAATCTTAGCAGTAACTATATCAGAATCTGCACCCTGATATTTCTTGCCATCTACAGAACAAACACCCACTACTTTGTAAGAATATTCTGTTCCTGGTTCTACATCTTCATCTGTCCAGAGAATCTTTGTTGCCTTTTTAATCTGCTTGTACTCTGTATCTGATGTAGCTTTACGATATACCAGATAATAATCTGTATTCTCTGCTCTATCCCATGACAGATCAATAGAGTTCTTCTGGACTTCTGCTGTTAAACTTGTAACCTTATTAGGCTTGATTACTGTCCAAACTGCATTAACTGTAATATTTGCAGTAACTTTTGAGAAATCCTTGTCCCATGATAATTCATATCCATTTCTATTGATAAATGGGTATTCTGCTGCATCACCAGATTTTACTTTTTCTGTCTTAACAATCTTGCCACGATCTTTAAATGTAACGGTGTATTTATTTGTTTCTGATGGACTTACAATGATTGTGGTGTTATCGCCACCGTTGTCTTTCTTTGTCCATACTGCATTGATTACCATATCTTCTTGGATATTGGTATAGTCAGCATCCCATGAAAGTGTATAACCAGGCTTTTCATCCAATGTTGGTGGAGTTACACTCTCATTCTTATCAGCATATTCTGTTGATACAGTACGTCCATTATTTTTAAATATTACCTTATAACTACCTGTTCTGAACGGAATCTTATATTCATTAGCATATTTTTCAGCATAACTACCTTTTTTACCTTTGATATAAAAGTTTGGACATCCATTAAAGGCTAATGCATCAATGTCTGTTACAGATTCAGGAATAGAAATATACTGCAACTGTGTACAATCTCTAAATGCATCTTCTTCTATAATGGTAACACCATCCTCAAGATTTACATATTTCAGATTAGTATCACCCTCAAATGCTCTTCTTGTTACTTTTCTTAGATTAGACGGAAGCGTTATTTCTACGAATCCAGAATAATCAAATGAATATTCACCAATTTCTTTAAGTGTACTTGGAAGTATAATTGTCTTTAAATTTTTATGATGGCAAAATGCACCATCTGCTATTTTTTCAATACCTTCTGCTAAGACAACACTTTTTAATTTAGGTAATCCTTCAAAACCATTCGAAAAACAAGGAATCTCTTTTAATGTTGACGGAAAACTGATTTTTTCAATTGAAGAACATCCATAAAGAGAACTATCTCCTAAACTTTCGACTCCTTCTGGAACAATAAATTCTTTCAATGATGAACATCCATAAAAAACATTTTCTTTAATTTTTTTCAAGTTTTTTTGCGGAAATACAATTTCTTGCAAATTTGTACATCCTGCAAATGCAAAATTACCGATTTGAGTAATACCATCACCAAGCACAATTTTCTTTATTTTAACTATTGTTTCTTCATCAAGCCATTGATTTCCAACATAAGAATCATCCATATCATCCCAACTAGCATCATAATCATATGTTGCTCCACTGCCTGTCAAGGTTAATGTATCTCCCTCTAAAGTAGCAACTATGTTTTCTCCTACTTTAACAGGAAATGTTGTAGCCAGAGGTTTCTCAGGGCGTGTATCATAATCAGGTGTCACCTTTACACTTGTATAATTTTTCTCATCATCGGTAACAAAAACATATATATCTACTTCTTCCTCTGGAAGATCAGTTACATTTGCATAAATCTGATTATTCGCTCTTACATTCCCATCTATTTTAGTTGCATCATATTCAGGTGCAGATGATCCTTTTTCTACATATGTAACATAATAAGAAACATCTTTATTCGGTGTGCATCTTACGTTAACTTTTGAATGTTCTTTGCCTTGCCATTCACAGTAAACATTTTTTAATTGTAAAGTCTCTTTTATCTCTCCTATAGATTCAAAATCAATACCTTTATTCTTTGCAAATGTTTCTGCATAAGAGCCTGTATAACCTTTGATAGTCATAAGTTCATTACAGCCAGAAAATGCATTTTCATGGATACTCATAACTGTCTGAGGAATTGTTATTTCCTTCAGTTTTGTGCAATTTTCAAAAGCTGTACTACTAATTCGGTGTACACCATTTGGAATAATTATTGACGTTATATTTCTGCAATTTTTTAGGAAACTATAAGGGATTGCTGCATTAAAACCATCTTCAAAAATAAGCGAACTTAGTCTAATACATCCACGAAATGTCCCTTCTTCTATACTCTTAATTGTTGCAGGAAGTGTAATGCTTTGTAAACTTAAACAATTCTGAAAAACACCATATCCTACATATTCTAATTTAGACGGTAATTCTATACTTGTTATTCCACATCCATCAAAAACATAGTTACCGATTTTCCTGATACTATCTGGAAGTTCAATTTTTGAAAGTCTCTGACATCCAGAAAACATACCATCTGGTATATTCAATAATCCATCAGAAATTTTTACACTCTCCAGTCTGTTACATGCTTGAAAGCATCCTTCACCTATTTGAGTTACATTATTTGGAATCACTAAATTTGTTAAACCACAATTTACAAAAGCATATTCCCCTATTTCCTTTAAATTCTTTGGCAAATTTATTGTCTGTACACTGATACAATTTTCAAAAGAATGCATACCAATTTTTATAATATTTGATCCTAATATAATTTGTTTGATACTGCCTACTTCATTGTAAGCGTGCAATAAATAATCACTTACACTTGTAATACCATTCTCAATTATAATACTCTCTATACCTCTTCTATCAATAAATGGATTTTGATTTTTCTCATTATAATCCCATCCATCCTCGCAATAATCCCACATATCCCCAGTACCAGAAATAGTCGCAGTACCCGTAGAATCATCAAATTCTACCCAAACATCATCCCCCATCTGAATTGCATCTTCTGATGGTTTTGAACTACTCTCCCTCTCACCAACAGCATCCGTACTAAACTGATCCACATCATCATTCTCTACTTCTGGTACATCTTCCGCATCATCACTGAACTGTACAGTATCTTGTCCCATACCATCAGAAAAATCCGCTGCACTTGCCACAGTAAATGGTTCTATAATCATCGTACTGGCAAGTAAAAAAGCTAACACTTTCTTCTTCATTCTTTCATCCTCTTTTCTCTGTTTCTTTTAAAAAAAGCAATGCCCCAATTACACTTGAAGCAATGCCTTAATTATCATAGTTGCAACTGGCTGTCATACATTCGCTTAGACCCTGTAGTTTTGCGTCACCAGATTTCCCTGGCTATGCTGTATTCAATTGCATAAACATTTCACATAAAATTCACAATTTGATTATACTACTGCTATATGTAATATGCAATTCTTTTTGTCAAATTTGTTCGACATTTCGTATTTACTATCACATTTCTGTAATACTTACATTATATTCGTTATTACGAAGATATTCAAGTATAAGAATCTATTTTATGGTAATAATATCAAATATCTTTAAAGGAACAGCCATGATAGATTACAGTCCATTCTGGGAAACATTAAAGAAAACAAATGAAAACTGGTATACTTTGACAAGCAAGCATCATATGTCTCATAGTACTTTGCATCGTCTTAAACATAATCAAGATATCTCTATGAAGACTGTTAATGACTTGTGCCGTATTCTGCACTGTCAAATACAGGATATTTGTGTCTATGTTCCTTCTGATGAAGATCAACCTTTATGATAATACATCATGCTCTCAGAGCACCTCTCAGACCTTGTATTTCGCTTTATAATGGATTTTTATGTACCATATGGAGATTTTCTCATGTGTGTATCATTCGTTCTTAAAATTTAATATACGTGTTTATAGGGGCGGTAGTTTTACATTAAAGAGTACCGCTCGGCAGCAACCATATAAAACGTAAAAAAATAGGCATACCAAGGATTGTACTCCCTGATATGCCTATAATTATCTTAATCTGTAATTTCAATCTTCCAATTCATCAATGCATCATATAGTTTATGTGGAATTTCTTCTTTATACTGTTCCGCTAAGTCTTGAATAAAATCTTCTTTGTACTTTTTATATCTGGCAAATGCTTCTTCTGGAGTATCATAATATCCTAATTTAATCTGTTCTCCACTAACTGCCAGACTTGCACGAAATTTATTCTTTTCATTGTCAAAATAAACTCCTAGTGGATAATTGCCTCTTGCTCTTGTACCGTTAATAATTAGCGTATTAATTATATGTGGTGCAAGGCAACATGTTTCTGGACTATACATAGTATTACCTTTTATCAGAATATCTTTATCCAAATCTTGTGACTCTTCTCCATAATCATGTGCTTCATACCATATTTTAAAGTTTTGGAAATTCAACCATTCTTCACATACATAGCAATTCATATACTGAGGATTTCTTGCATGGAATTTAGCATTATAGCATCTTTGTAGCATATCGCACCATCGTTTATAAACACGAGAAGTAACATCAACACCTACTCCACCACGATAACCCTTTCCTGCTATTGTAGGTTTCATAGATGCTTTACTCCAATAATCAGGCTTGAATTTACGATCATTCATTACTTTAACAATAAACTCTTCTGAATCGTCACCTGTTTCCATATAATGAGCCTTTACAATACGATATTGTTCTTTGTTCAGAGGATACAGTTATAATAATTGTCATCTTTATTCATTCCCTTATGCCAGATAAACACATTGCTACGCATATCTGCATTAACCACAAATTCTCGAACAACCATCTTAGCAATATAGATTGTGCTTTTCTTGTATTCCCATTTACCATTTACATATGTATCCTTATATGCATAACAACGGAGTGTTCCATTGCTGTCATATCCAAGTTTTGCTAATACATATGTATCATCTTTTTTCTTTATCACTCTTCCATAATTGGAAAGCCATATATCTCTATAATCTATTAGCTTTACAAAAATTTCATCATATTCAATAAATTCAATATTTGTTAATGACAGATCAAGAATCCTCTCTGGTCTGATTTCCTTATATTTTCTTTTTATCAGAATATCTATATTGTTGCTCAAAGCATTTTTCTTTGCTTTTCTAATCTCATATCTGCACTTTTTACAAGTATGGATATGGTATTGCTTACCATTGTACTTTAATATATCAAATTCATCTATTGATTTTTCTTTATGACATTTATCACATACTTGATATTCTCCTGTTCCCATTACTTCTCTAATCCTTTCTCATCTATAATATTTTCATCAATTGTCCTGTTAGCTATCGGACACCACTCAGGAATTGTCTCTGGTAAAACATCTTCGCCCAATTTACCCATCAAATTTACTCTATTTCTATTATCACAATAATACATCTTCTTATTGACAGCATAGCATTTTACATATTCACAATCTTTACATCTCATTACTCTTCTTCTCCTTCTTCATATTCATCATCTTTATTATTTGCTTCTTCTTTGAGATAATCTCCATACGCTTCGCAAGCACGATTTAACACAGTACCAGATTTAAACTTTGCCTTATATCTTTCTGGAATCTCATACACATTTTTTCCTGTTCTTTCCATTCCAGGACATGCTGTTCTTTCCATTCCAGGACATGCTGTTCTTTCCTTATAAAATTTAGGCTTTACAGTGAAGTATCCTAATAATACCAGTTTATCTCCATTAGCCAAAATGTCCTCTATCGTGCGAAGCATATAACGAATTGTCCAGTAAGTGTTCCAGTAATCTCCACCTATCCTATTTTTGGGTATTCTCTCATATTCTTTGAATTTATTAGCTTCTCTCATTTTGTCATGTACCATTTTGGTAAATTCTGCTTCATATATTGTTTTGTTCATCGTCTCTTCCTCCTTGTTTTTGTTCTATGAAATTGTCATTTCTTTGACAATATTTTTAAGCACTAAAATAAGCCCACGTACCTGTTGTTACAAAAGTACATGGACTTATTCAGATGTTTAAATGTTCTTTTATTGTTTATAGATGTAATGCTATATTCTGTGGTGTAAATTTGGTGTATTTATACCTGTTTAACACCCGTTTTCCCTTGATTTTACGGGATAAAATCGTAAATGTGATATTATAGTGCATATTATTCAAAAACACAAGTGG
>UMIU01027424.1_pt1 | contig 11303 bp, 7 predicted proteins | sample 1965871 | NCBI WGS metagenome assembly UMIU01 (sample SAMEA4836132, study PRJEB28245) | human gut metagenome | biome: gut microbiome; material: fecal sample | place: Denmark | collected 2008
CCTTCGCTGCAATAGAAGAGTGCGTATTTAACAAAAATTACCTGACCATGGGAGAACTGATTGACCTCCTTGACAGCAACTTTGAAGAGAAGGAAAACATGCGCCAGATGCTAATTAACAAAGCACCGAAGTTTGGCAATAACATCGAGCAGGTGGATAAATATGGATACTATGTAGTTAATACAATAGATGACTCGTTACATAGATTTAAGGATGCTCATGGTGGACAATGGACAAGTTTACATGCAACAGTTGTATATAATGTCGAGATGGGTAAAAAGGTTGGAGCCCTTCCCGATGGCAGACTTGCACATACGCCTCTTGCAGACAACGCTTCTCCAATGATTGGTATGGATGTAAACGGTCCCACTGCTGTTGTAAATTCTCTGGCATGTTGTGACGAGATGCTGCCACAGAGCGGTATGCTTCTTAACCAAAGATTTGATCCGGCAATTGCATCGGGCGAAAAAGGATTGGACATTATTGAAACCGTATTTCGCGCCCACTTCGCACAGCACGGTTATCACATTCAGATTAATGTACTGGATGATGAAACCCTTCTTGCAGCACAAAAGGAACCGGACAAATACAAGAATATTGTTGTGCGTGTTGCAGGTTATTCCGCCTACTTTGTTGAATTGGGCAAGGAAATCCAGGATAATATTATTGCTAGAACCATTCAGAAGGGTCTTTAATCCTGATAATATGACCGGAATTCCTGGATAAAATAAAGAAAATGATTATATGTAAAAGTAAATGCATTAAAGGGAATCAGATAAAAACATCTTCTTCTTTCGGAAATTGTAAATGCCACTTTCGTGGTCATGGCTGCTGCAATTTTTTCGCAATATCTTTGGTGCATTTACTTTTTTCAATTGAACAAATCAAGAAAAGTTTGTATGTGAAGTCCTATTTAACGGGAGAATATAACATGCGATTAGTGTATTAAAGGAGGTACTATGACGAAGATAGCATTAAAATTCAAAGAAGCCGTTTTGCAAAGCACTCCAATATTAATATGCGGACAGAATCAATTGGCATATGATCTTTTCAAAGTTTTTGTAAAGCAGACTAAACATAGTCTTCCTCTGATGGTGCTTACCACAACAGGCGGAAGAGTATTGTCTTTTTTGCACAATGGGGTAGAAGATGAAGCCTTTTCAGGTCGTTTTATTCTTCCGGAAGAACGTAAGAAAATATGTCCTGAACTGACAGAATTTAAGTGCAGCGAAGAGTTTTTATTACTGTCAGAACCTGATAATCCTGCAGCTGCAGAGATACAAACTCTTATGTCGGGAGCACTGGCCTCAATTGCTGCAAATGAGCAGCAGAATGCAAAGATTTTGAAATCTCTCGATGTAGTAGGTAATGCAATTTCAGTTTACGATGAGGAAGCAAGACTTCTCTTCGCCAATAGAAGGTTTTATGATGATTTCCACATAAGGGTTAAAGAAAAACCAATTGGGATGAAGATCACCGACATTACAGAAGAATTCGGGCTAAACTTTAGAAATTTTGAAAAAACATCCTCTGGGCGATTTAAGATGTTTGATGTCCTCGCTGAAGGCAAGAAGGCTCTTGACTGGGAAATCCGGCTGGAATTCACCAAGAGCGGGGAGCCGTCCAGATTAGTGTCAAATGATATGTATCCCATTAAAGATGAAAATGGGAGAGTAAAGGGTCTTGTGGAAATTACGCGTTCCAGACAGCAGGACGTAAAGACTGCTCATAAAATTGTAGGCTTGTCTGCAGACTACACCTTTGATGATATCATTGGATCCAGTAGGAAGATGCAGCAACAGATTCACGTAGCAAAGGAATATGCAAAGTCTTCATTTAGCGTCCTGATTACAGGTGAAAGCGGAGTTGGAAAAGAACTTTTTGCCCAGTCAATTCATAATTACAGTCCGAGGAGAAAAGGGCCTTTCATTGCCATCAACTGTGCCAACTTTCCTGAGAATCTCATTGAAAGCGAATTGTTTGGATATGTTGCCGGGGCGTTTACCGGTGCATCAAAAAATGGGAATATTGGTAAGTTCGAACTTGCAAATCACGGCACGCTTTTTCTGGATGAAATTGGTGAGCTGCCTTATCATTTCCAGTCAAAACTGCTTCGTGTTCTTGAGACTATGACTGTTACCAGAATCGGCAGCAATCAGAGCCTGCCAGTAGATGTACGTATAGTAGCGGCAACAAACAGGGACTTAAGGCAGATGGTAAAGGATGGCTTCTTCCGTGATGATCTTTACTTCCGCCTTGGCGTATTAAATGTCGATATTCCTCCGCTTCGCAACAGAAAGGAGGACCTTTTCCTGCTTGCTGAAGCACTTTTGGCACAGGGAAAAGATCCCGCTTCTTCAGGTGCAAAAAAATTGAGCGAAGCTTCCAAAAAAGTTCTGGAAGCCCATGACTGGCCTGGAAACGTGCGTGAGCTGCGTAATGTTCTAAATCGTGCCAGCATTCTAGCGGGAAGTGATATTATTTCAGAAGAAACTCTCAGGAGATGCATTGACCCAAGCCAGTTGGCATTGGAGCCAATAATGGAGGACGTGCCCGAAGGGGGAGAAAATACTGCAGAATTGTTTTATAAGGCATATCAGGAGTATCTTAATTCAATTGTACAAGAGATTGGGGATGATGATGACACAAGTCTGTCAAAGAGAATTCACGAGACCCAGCAAACTCTTATGGAGATTCTGATACGAAAAACTCTGGAGCATACCGAAGGAAATAAGAAAAGGGCAGCGGAGCTTTTGATGATATCCCGTAAAACCTTATACAATATTCTTAACAGAGAAAGCTGGGATGTGTAAAATCATCGCACATAACCTTGAAACTGTAAAAAAATTATACATGTATCCTATTAAGTTGAGAAAATCCATGCGGCACAGATATGAATCCAAGCTGAAAATCCGACTTATGCGAAAATGAAGAAGTTGGCATGAATGTTGCATATCATTTATTATAGAAAATGAATCATGAAAATTGTGAGGAGAAAGAAAATTGATATTCAACGTTCAAAAGTGTTCTATACATGACGGAGTTGGGCTGAGAACCATCGTATTCTTCAAGGGATGTCCCCTTAGATGCAAGTGGTGCGCCAATCCGGAATCACAGTTATACTCTCCGGAAATAATGGAGCATCCGCGAAAATGTGTCGGAGACGGGAACTGCGTTAAGGTTTGTCCTTCAAGTGCTATTTACCCCGCAGAGGAAGGCCTGATAATCGATCGTGAAAAATGCATAAAGTGTTTTAAATGTACTGAGGTTTGTTATGCGTTAGCAAAGGAAGTTTGCGGAGAAGATAAGACTGCAGAGGAATTGTTTAAGGAAGTCAACAAAGACCGGCATTTCTATCACCTCAAAGGTGGTGGAGCGACCTTTTCCGGAGGGGAACCTCTTACTCAGCCGGAGCTTCTGACAGAACTTGCCCAAAAGTGCAGGGTCAATCGAATCGGTACTACAATTGAGACATGTGGATATGGTGATTACGAAAAATTTAAGGAGGCAATTCCTTACATTGACCATATCTTCTTCGATCTTAAGATGATGGATGGGGAAAAACACAGGGAACTTACTGGTGTGACAAACGAAGTAATATTGGATAACCTGAAAAAGATTAATTCCTTCGGTGTTCCAATCACAATCCGTACTCCCGTAGTTCCGGGCAGCAATGACTCAGTGGAAAATATTCAGGCCATAGCAGAATTCATCAAGGATCTGAGCAGTGTAAAGGAATATGAACTTTTGCCCTATCACAATTTAGGTGAATCCAAGTATAAAGCCCTTGGAAGGAAGTACGAATTAGAAGAAGTTAACCCTCCCGAAGATGAGTTTATCAGAGAGCGGGTTAAAATTGCCAATAAAGTATTAAAACCGTGTGGAAAAGAATGTTTCTATACAAAGAAAAATGCAAGGGAAGTTGTCTTGTAATGTATATGAGATAATACCATATAAACATATAAAGGAAGCGAAAGGAGTAAAAAATGTTATCGGAAAGAATTCAAAGATTAAGTAATAAGGTGAGAAACACTCAGCCCACCATTGATCTTAACAGAGCAAGACTGTTTACAGAGTATTACAGTCGTCCATCTATGGACAATTACATTTTAAGAAGGGCTAAGGCATTCCGCCACTACCTGCAGGAGAGAGAAATCTTTATTGATGAAGATTCCTGGTTGGCAGGACATCAGGGAGGTCAGTGGGAATCGGTTGTTATGTTCCCAGAATCAACAAAGTGGCTTCGCGACGACTTTGCCACCTTAGATAAGAGACCTTCCGACCATTTCCAATTCAGAAGTGAAGAAGAGAAAAAAGAGCTCAGAGATATCGTTGAGATTTGGAAAGATCAGACAACCGGCGATTTTATGGACAGTCTTTTAGACGACAATATGAGACCTATGCTGGAACTGGGTCTTATGACTCACGGTATTTCACAGCAGTCAACCATGAATCATTCTCCTGATTATGATAATCTAATCAAGAGGGGATATCGCTACTACATTGATCAGTGCAAAAAGAATCTTGAAGAGCTTAGAGTCAATGATGTGGCTGATTTTGAAAAGAGAATTGCCTGGGAATCCATGATAATCGTTATGGAAGCAGTTATCGCATTCTCACACAGGTATGCGGATTTAGCTGAAAAGCAGGCAGCAGAGTGCGCGGATGAAAAGAGAAAGGCAGAACTGCTTACAATGGCAGACAACTGCAGATATGTTCCGGAAAATCCGCCTCGTACATTCCTGGAAGCAGCACAGTTTGTATGGATTAACCACCTTGCTCAATCTCTGGAAGCAGCTGGCGGTGATCACTGCCTTGGCAGATTTGACCAGTACATGTATGCATTCTGGCAGAAGGAAAAGGATGATCATTCTGAGCAGTATTTCAAGGACGTCATTCATGAACTCAAGCTGAAAGTAGCAGAAATGTGGAATGCACGTTGTTACAAGGAATCCGTAGCTGATCCCGGTAACCCGCTCTGGATGCACATCATCTTAGGTGGAGTAAAGGAAAACGGCAAGGATGCATGTAATGAAGTTACAAGGATTTTCTTAAGAGCAATGAGAGATCTGCAGACAGACGAGCCTTGCATTACTTTCCGTTATCATCCGAATATCGATGAAGAAACTTTCCGTCTGGCAATTGAAGTTGCAAGAGATAACGGTGGACATCCGGCATTCTACAATGATACCACTGCGATTACATATCTTCTGAGCTTAGGATTCACATTGAAGGAAGCACGTAACTGGGGTATTTGTGGATGTATCGAGCCCCACGTACTTGGAAAGACAGACTTCCAAAGTAATCCGGGGTATTTCAACCCAATCAAAATTTTAGATCTGACACTGCATAATGGTTTCAGCCCTGAGATCAACATGCAGATAGGTCCGAAGACCGGCGATCCGAGAGACTGGACCGATATAGAGGATGTAAAGGCAGCATTTACGGAACAACTGGAATTCTTTATGGAACGTTTCGTATCCATGTATAACAGAACACTTGCCGCACATGCATATACCTTCCCTACAGTTCTCGGATCCTGCTTCTCGGTGGGATGCTTGGAAAAGGGTAAGCTTCTTCAAAATAAGGGATCGGATCACCACTACTCTGCAATAGCAATGGCTGGATTTGCAGATATGGTAGATTCTCTGGAAGCCATAGATAAGTGCGTATTCAGAGATAAAACCATGTCCATGGATGAACTGATTCATCTCCTTGACACAAACTTTGAAGGTGCAGAAGAGAAGAGGCAGATGCTGCTTAACAAGGCTCCAAAGTTCGGCAACGATGTTGAAGAAGTGGACGAATATTCATACTGGGTAATAGATACATTGGATACTTGTATGAAACAATATCACGACGCACAAGGCGGACCGTTCACAGTATTGGTTGCAACACAGGCGTACAATGTAGAAATGGGTAAGTGGGTTGGAGCAACTCCAAACGGCAGACTAGCTTTCACGCCCCTTGCTGATAATGTATCGCCGTCTGTAGGTATGGATACACACGGTCCAACTGCAGTTGTGAACTCATTGGCTTGTTGTGACGAACTCGTTCCACAGAGCGGACTTTTGTTAAATCAGAGGTTTGACCCTGCAGTTGTTGCCGGTGAAAAGGGACTTGACATCATCGAAACTGTATTCCGTGCTCACTTCAATCAGAACGGATATCACATTCAGATTAACGTATTTGATGATGAAACATTGAGAGCCGCACAAAAGGATCCGGACAGCTACAGAAATATTCTGGTTCGTGTTGCAGGATACTCGGCTTATTTCGTAGATTTAAGTGAAGAGGTTCAGAATAACATCATCGAAAGAACTATTCAGACCGGACTGTAAAACAATCGGTATTTATCATATCTGCGTGAGCCCATCTGTGGGCACACGCAGGTATGGTGTTTTCTTAAGTGAAGTGATGAAAAATATTAAAACCACATTACAGTATTCCGCTGCCTTTGGTGCTTTTTGGGCGATGGATTGCATTCTTATCGGTTATGGCTCTGTTTTTCTTCAGGCACATGGTTATTCAAATACACTTATAGGAATCATTATCGCCGCAGCAAATTTGCTATCCGCTATAATTCAAATTGGAGCAGCGGACATAGCCGACCGTTCAAAGAAAGTGAACTTATTTGATATTGTCATTTTTTTTGCAGTTGTTATTATGGGAATAGAAATACTGATTTTTCTTCAGAAGGGGAAATCTGCGATCTTGTTTGTCACATATACTGCTGTAACAGGTATACACCTTGCACATCAATCGCAGCTAAATGCAATGAGTGGTATACTGGCCAGGAGAAAACTGGAGGTGGAATATGGAATCTGCCGAGGAGTCGGTTCGCTATGCTCAGCGGTAACCTCATATTTGATGGGGAGTATGATTGCAAAAAAGGGCGTCAGCATTTTGGTAATCTGTGGAGAAATCATAATGTTGATTTTCGTCATAGCCAACGTTTTGATGAACTCGGATTATTCCAAAAGGGTGAAGGCAGATGAAAACCAAGCCGATGAAGACAGGGATATTACCATGAAGGAATTTATTTCCCGTCACAAAATATTTTTGATAATGTGTCTGGGCATCTTGATTATGTTCTACCATCAACAGATGATAAACAATTTCATGCTTCAGATTTTCCAATCTACAGGTGGAGGTGCAAGGTCACTAAGCGTTTACTTTTTTATTATGCCATTGATAGAAACCGTTGTACTGCTGAACTATTCCAAGTTTAGAAAGTACTTTGGTTCGAAGACAATTTTGAAATTTTCGTCTTTTATGTACATCGTCAGGGGATTGCTCATGGTGCTTGCAGTATCGAAAACGGGTATAATGCTTTCGCTGATAGCACACCCATTCTGTCATTCTTTGTTCCTTGCATCAATTGTCCAATACATTGACGAAATAATGGATTACAAAGAAGCAGTTCGCGGACAATCCCTCTATGTGATAGTTATCACACTCAGCGCATTGATTACCAGCCTTACAGGAGGTATGATTATCGATGCATGGGGAGCCCATAGGCTTTTGATAACAGGATTTATCTGCTGTATTGTTGGATTTGTAATTATACTGTCGTCGGTGGATGGAGCAGAATTGGAAGCTGCAAATAATTGAGAGGTATTGTTAAGAATTGCTATTAAGCAGGAAGGAAGTTTATAGGAGGATTTAATATGTTACTTAAGGATAAAGTAATATTAATTACTGGAGCAGCTACCGGAATCGGCAGAGAAACTGCGCTGCTCTTTGCAAAGGAAGGCGCTGATTTGGCGCTTCTGACAGGAAAAAACCAAACCGCCCTTGAGAAAGTTGGAGAGGAAGTAAAGAAACTGGGAAGAAAGGTTTACTACGGTCTTGCTGATGTTGCCAATAAGGAGCAGGTTGAAGACTTTGTTAAAAAAAGCGTGGAGTACCTAGGAAAGCTGGATGGTCTGGTATGCTGTGCAGGATTGTTTGAGCCGACTCCATTTTTGGAGGGTGACGAAGGTGTTTTGAAACGTGCCATTGACGTAAACATGCTGGGAGTATGGTACGTGACAAAAGCGGTGGCTCCTTATCTGATTGAACAAGGAGGGGGATCTATGGTGGCGATTACATCTTCAGACGCATTTACAGGCTGCATTAACTATGCGCCATACTCTATGGCTAAAGCTGGTGTTGTAGGAATGTATCGCACTGCTGCACTGGAACTTGGTCCCCAAAATATCAGATGCAATATGATTGCACCGGGAATTACAGATACCGCCCTTGTACACGACAGAATTGTTGAAAGGAGAGATGTATATCTGGATGGATCTGCATTGAGAAGAATAGGTGAGCCAATTGATATTGCAAATGCATGTCTGTATCTGTCATCAGATATGAGTCTGCAGCTTACAGGGCAGGTTCTTCATATCAATGGAGGGTGCTATTTCTAAAGAACAAGGGTATATTAAGCAAAGAGGTAAAAGAAATGAGAGCAAAGAAAACAATCAGAACTATTGAGACACATACACTGGGCATGTGCACTCGAAACGTTGTAAGCGGACTTCCCCCTATACCTGGAAAGACGATGGAAGAAAAGTTTCTGTATCTGAAGGAAAATTATGATTCTTTCAGAACTTTTGTCTGCTGGGAACCAAGAGGAAACTCCGATATGTCTGCAACAATATTCACAGAACCATGCACCCCAGGGTGCGACATTGGAATCATTTATTTTGAAGCAAGCGATTGGCTTCCAATGTGCGGACACGACACCATTGGTGCAACGGTAGCCTTAATAGAAGGCGGTCTTATTGAAGCAAAAGAGCCAATTACAACAATCAAAATTGATACGCCGGCTGGTGTAGTGGAAGTTACGGCAGAGGTCAAGGATGGAAGCGTTACAAAGGTTTCCTTCCTGAATGCGCCGGCTATGCCTTTACTGCGTGATGTAGTAGTTAAGACTGAGGAGTACGGAGATCTGAAGCTGGATGTTTCGTGGGGCGGCAATGTATATGCCATTTTACCAGCAGAATCAGTTGGGATTCCAATTGAACCCTGCAATGCAGACGCCTTTATCACGGCGGCTAATATCATTGGTGCACGCTGTAATGAACAGCTGACAATCAAGCATCCTGAGCTGGATTTTGTAAATAAGGTAACTCATGTGGAATTCTATGGACCGCCAAAGAATGAAAAAGCAGACATTCAAAATTGCGTTATCGCACTTCCAAAGGTAGTAGACCGCTCACCATGCGGAACCGGAACATCGGCGAAAGCTGCGCTGTTATGTGCAGAAGGAAAGTTAGGTGTCGGAGAAAGTTTTGTACATGAAAGCATCATTGGTTCTTTATTTGAATGTACGGTTGCTGAAGTATGTGATGTGAACGGTGTCCAGGCGATCAAACCCATTGTATCTGGAAACGCGGCTATCTGTGGTTTTGCCACATGGATTTTGGATCCCAAGGATCCGTTCCCAGAAGGATTCCTTTTGATTTAATGGTAGGTAACATTATTTGCATTTCATGGCAAAAGATATGGATATACTAGAATATGAAGAATAATTTTTTTACAAAACCTCTGGTTGTAGCTGTACTGGCACTTTTTACCTGCGCATTGTGGGGAAGTGCTTTCCCGGCTATAAAAATAGGGTTTGCTTTGATGAATATAGAAACAGCCGGCAGCAAAGTTTTATATGCCGGATGCAGATTTATGCTGGCAGGTATAATGACGTTAATTCTGGCCAGCATTATTGAAAAACGAATTGTAACTATTAAAAAAAGTTCCATACCGGCTATTTGCATTCAGGGGCTTATTCAGACGGCTCTGCAGTATTTTTTCTTTTACATAGGGTTGTCCCTTACTTCTGGAGCAAAGGCTTCCGTTATCAATGGTGCTAATACTTTCTTTTCTATCATTGCAGCCCATTTCCTGATAAAAGGAGAAAAAATAAACGGGAGAAAAATAGTGGGGTGTACCATAGGCTTTATTGGAATCATCGTTGTAAACATGAAAGATGGCAATTTGTTTGGAGACTTCAGCATTATTGGCGAAGGTCTGATAGTAGTGTGTACGGCCGCTTACGGCGTTGGCTCAGTGACTCTCAAAATATTTTCCGACAAGGAAAGCCCGGGAGCACTCTCGGCATATCAGCTTATTTTCGGTTCTTCTCTGCTGATTATAGCTGGATTGCTGATGGGAGGAAGATTAGGAACCTTTAGCGGTCAAGCCGTTCTGCTGCTTTTTTACCTTTCTGTGCTTACCACTGTTTCTTTCTATTTGTGGGCTACCCTTCTCAAATACAATCCGGTAAGCAAGGTTACGGTATTTGGTCTTACGATTCCTATTTTTGGAGTGATGCTCTCTGCCATTACATTAGGGGAAGATGTGTTTAAGATTACCAATATTATAGCACTTTTACTGGTGTGTGTTGGGATTATAGTCGTTAATTATATACCTGAACATAAGAAATAAGGAGGATATTATGAATTTTGAATTAACACAAGAACAATTACTGCTTCAGAAGACTGCCCGTGAGTTTGCTCAGAACAAACTTCTGCCGGGCATTATAGAAAGAGATGAAACATCGGTTTTTCCTATGGATCTTTTTAAGGAATTCGGTAAAACAGGCGCATACGGTCTACCTTACCCTGAAGAATACGGCGGCTCCGGCGGCAGCTACATGGACTACGTCCTTAGTGTTGAAGAGATTTCAAAGGTTGACGGCGCATTTGGTATTTCCTATTCGGTTAACACGTCACTTTACGGAGGCAGCATTATGAACTCCTCCGCATCAGATGATATCAAAAAGAAATTCCTTGCTCCCATCACTTACGGAGAAAAAGCTGGTTCTTTCGGTCTTACTGAACACAGTGCTGGATCTGATGCTGCAGGACAGACTACTGTTGCGGTGAAGAAAGGTGACAAATACATAATCAACGGTTCCAAATGCTTTAACACCAACGGTCCCTTTGCGGATTTTACTGTAATCTATGCACTGACAGATCCGGCTTTAGGAACTAAGGGAATGTGCGCATTTGTAGTAGAGAAAGATACAGCGGGATTTAGTGTAGGAAGGATCGAGAACAAGATGGGCATCCGTACGTCACCTGTTTCAGAGCTTCATCTGGAAAACGTTGAAATTCCAGAGGAACAGATGATTGCAAAACCAGGCGAAGGCTTTAAGCTGGCTATGAAAACCTTAGACGGAGGCCGAATCGGGGTAGCTGCACAGGGGCTTGGAATAGCAGAAGGTGCTTTTGAGATTGCTCGCAGCTATATGATGGAAAGAGCCCAGTTCGGAAAGCCTATTGCAAAGCAACAGTACCTTGCATTTAAGATGGCTG
>UMIU01006604.1_pt1 | contig 11292 bp, 9 predicted proteins | sample 1965871 | NCBI WGS metagenome assembly UMIU01 (sample SAMEA4836132, study PRJEB28245) | human gut metagenome | biome: gut microbiome; material: fecal sample | place: Denmark | collected 2008
AGCCCCATCTGACAGTCCACCTCATTGGCATTTTCTCCGGCAAGCCGATGATACTGTTCTTTTTCATAGGTACTCAGAACGGAACTTGTTTCCAACTCATTGTGCCTCATGAATTCCAGAGAAATCAGCCTGCTGATTTTCTGAAATGTTTCTTCCCAGGTTAAGCATTTTACATCTTTAAATGTTAAAAAAATGACCGGATACTGCCCCTGATGCTTAGTATAAAATTCCCCACATTGCCATATCCGCTTATCCTTAAAATAAACAGAAGTATCTTCCGCTGTTTTTTCAAAAAAAACACGAAGCATGTCCATATTTAATGTTTTGCCAAAACGACGTGGACGTGCAAAAAGAGAAACCATCGGCTTTGTATCCAGAAAGTCGCGAATCAGCAATGTCTTATCCACATAATAATAATTTGCCGTTGCCGCTTTAAAGTCCGAAACTCCTATGGGCAAAGGTTTCTTAACAGTATCAGCCGGAATTAACCATGTACGTCCGTCTTTTATCGCTCCCGGAAATTCTCCCTGTTTACACATCTGCTGAATTCTGCGAACACTAATCCCCTTTGTCCTGGCAACATCTGCGCATGTCAAGTAGTTCATACCCGCACCTCCAAACAATATTCTGCCGCAATTATATCTCGCAGAACGAAACAAATCAATTATTATTTCGTTTTTGATTTCGTTATTATTCTGAACTTTTCATTAAAACAAGCCATTTTCTTCAAATTGGTTTTAGTGTATCTTTTCTGCAGGGTTTGGATAGGATAAATCAGGCGATCAGAGGTTTATTTTCAGTGCTTTCTCAATCTCATCGATTACGATCCTGAGCGCTTTGATACGGGCGTATTTTTTGTCGACGGATTCCAGTACGTGCCACGGGGCGAAAGAGGTGCTGGTCTTCTGGAGCATTTCGTCTACGGCTACTTCGTAGGCATCCCACTTCTCTCTGTTGCGCCAGTCTTCCTCTGTGATCTTCCATTGTTTCTCGGGATTATTCTGTCTGTCCTGGAAGCGTTCCAGCTGAGTGTCTTTATCGATCTGCACCCAGAATTTGATGATGACTGCACCCCAGTCTTTGAGTTCCTTTTCAAATTCATTCATCTCATTGTAGGCACGTTTCCAGTCATTCTCACTGCAGAAGCCTTCAAGACGTTCTACCATAACCCTGCCGTACCAGGTTCTGTCAAAGATTGCGATATGACCGTCCTTAGGCAGTCTTGTCCAGAAACGCCACAGATAATGTCTTGCCTTCTCGTGGGGTTCCGGGCTTGCAATAGGATGTACTTCATAACCGCGGGGGTCAAGAGCTTCCGTAATACGTTTGATGTTGCCGCCTTTTCCTGCTGCATCCCAGCCTTCATAGGTGATGATGACCGGAATCCGTTTTCTGTATAACCTGTTGTGGAGTTCCCCCAGTCTGGTCTGGAGTTTCTTCAGTTCTTCTTTGTACTCTTCTTCATCCAGTGTCTTATCTGTCAGGTCAATGTCTGCCAGACGGGGCATCTGTTCCAGAGGGAATACATTCTGAAGGATCGGGACAGAATGTGCCTGGTTCTGCATGGCTACCTCGATATTGCTGACCATGGTTTCCAGCACCTGCAGTTCCGCCCATTTTCTGTCGCTGGCATCTATGATGTACCATGGTGCTGTGGATGTGTTAGTGTCACTCATGTAGCGTGAGAATACTTTTTCACATTTTTTGTAATGTTCATTCTGCCATTTGTCAAAATCTGCCACACGCCATCTGGTGTCTTTGTAATCCAGAAGCAGCTTCTCACGTTTCTTCTGCTCATCCCGGTCAATCTCCATGAAAAATTTCAGCACCAGATAGCCATTGTCTGTGAGCTGGCGTTCGAATCGGCGGATACTGTCGATCCGTCTGGTATATTCCTCTCCTGCCAGACTGCCCTCCAGACTTTCCCTGCAGGTCTGCTCCATCCAGCCGGAATCCAGGAATGTGAATTTGCCGGCTTCCGGGATCTGCCTGAAATATCGGTACAGGAACGGATACCGCAGGTCTTCTGCTGTGGGAGTTGACATGGTGGCAACCTTAAAGAAACGCGGGTCAATATTCTTGATAACTTTTCCGATAGTGCTTCCCTTGCCGGATGCACCCCAGCCTTCGAACAGTACGATTACAGGTATTTTATGTTCTTTGATCTTCATCTGGAAATCATAGAGCTGGCTTCTGGCTGTCTGCAGTCTCTCTTTGATTTCTTCTTTTTCCGGCATATGCGCCGGGGTCCAGGTTGTAAGCATCGACTTGTCCTCCTTGAATTCTTAATAAAATGATGATAACACGAAACCGTTTATGCGTAAAGTACCAGAGTATATTTGAAAAAGGCTTTCTGTAGACTGTAGGAATGATTTTTCAAACATGCTCTAAGGAAGGCAAAGTTTATATTTCTCTGTCGTAATGTAATAACATATCTGCATATATCTGCAGCATTCTTTGTTTCTCCGGGGACATGGTCCGATATGCACTTATAAGCCATTCCTCATTCTCACAATTGTCTTTCTCAAGTAATTCTCCAAGAGGGATCTGCAGCACATTGCAGATCAGAAGCATGTTATATAAATACGGCTTCGTTTTTCCGTTTAACAGATTGCTCATACTGGACGTGGACATTCCTGTTGCTTTCGCCAGGGCATACTTTGATATATTTTTTTGTTTTCGGATTGCGTTTAATTTGTCAAGCATATGTTGGTAATCTTCATCGGGGGTGTACATGAGAGTGGCCTCCATTTTAATCTGTAAAAAATCTCTAAAACATAAAAAAGCGGACAAGCTACCATTTCACTGTGTTTCAAGTGAATATATAAGGTAATTTTGTCCACTTCTCCCCTTAAACGCGACAATGCGACGATTTAAGATGTTTGCTTTTGTTCTTGTATTACATTATACCAGTTTTTCAATTTTATTCAACATTTTTCGTAAAATTATGCAATTTTTTCCAGTCTTCGACTTCCAAATCTTGAGCCTCTTTCAAAAGAACGGTATTCACTAATAAAAGCGCCACTATCTCTGTCCCCATTGTCACTAAAAAACCTGATTTATCCCCATACTCCGCACATAGTCGATCCATTCATAAATATCTTCTATGTCATACAAAGTATTCAGCTCCCTATCTGTCGCTTTTTTCAATGCAAGAGCCATTAATCCATATTCATTTTCTAAAAGTGTATCAAATACCCCCTGATCATCTGTATTGATGGATACACTGAGATGGTTTTTTCCATTTGTCTGCTTCAGTTTACGCGAATTAAAGCGCAATATGGGATGTTCCTCATATTTCTTTATTGTACCAATCAGATAATTAGAAGACGGATTGGTTTCTATTCCAATCCCTTTGCAGGCAAGCTCCTGAATCATTTGCTCCTGAATCTGACGTACCAAATCGATATACTCCTTATGTATTTTAAATTCTATAATCTTATCTCCTTCTTTTCTGACTATCTCATTATAGTGATACAATTCATACAGTCTACAATACTTTCTGTTTCTACGCACTTCATTACTGATCCGCGGATTTAGTTGATAACGGTCAAACCTCAACAGTTCTGTTCTCACAATAGCTTTTTTAAACCGCGCCTCATTCAATTTATAAATCTCCGGATTATCTCCTCTTAATTTCCAACTCTGATAATATTCATGAACAGAAGGGCAAACTTCCTCACGTATATTATTTTCATATATTTCTTTATACAGCTGATAATATGTTTCTATCAGTTCTGTTTTCAGCTTTTCTTCTATATGACATCCCAATTCATTTGCTTTACAATACATCCACACAATATCATCGAGAAGAACCTGTTTGGCAATAATCACTTTACTGCCTTTCATACAATAATAGTTCTGAGGTTCAATTCCCAAAGCCAAAGCATGTCCTAAACGATCACCTCTGTTCAGATTGCAGAATAATATTGTTTCGTCGATTGCACGTAAGCCATCTACAAGATCAAGGAAATCTTCCCCTACATGATAGGTAATACGAAGATTTTTCGGCATTTTTTTCGAATTTACCGTTTGATTGAAAATATTTTCAGAAACAATTCTTATATCAGATAAATAACGAAACACCTGACTAAATACTTCCGGTCTACAGGCAATTTCACTGGAACATGCGTCAATACCTCTAACATGGCAATTTATTTCTCTTTTCTTTTCCAGCATCGCTACTATACTTCTGGCCTGTTTTCTTGATTTCTTACGAACATTATTATTTCTTGGTCTTCCTTCTAAAAATCCATTATCTTTCAACTTTGGAAAATGAAATACATAAATCAATTTTTCATATGCATCTTCAGATGTTCCTTTTTTTACCAACTTCTCATAATTTTTCAAGCTACCATATAATTTCGCTGAAGTATCCTTTGGGCAGATTCTTGCTTCAAGGGAAATCATATTTTTCTTTATCAAAGTTTCATTTAGCGCCAACCGCACAAGTTCGTCTTCATAAGCCTTATGTCCGTCTATAAAATATTCTTTTCGATCTTGATAGTCTGAGAAATTTGCGAATCCGATTTTGTCGTTATTTTGGATAATTTCTCCCCTGAAATCGGTTCTTATAAGCAGATATGCATAAAATATATTTTTCTGTTCATCTGTAAAAATATTAGCTAATATACTTCTGTAACACTCATAAAGGAATTTTCTTTCTCCTGCCAGCAATCTACATACATTATCATTATACTGCATCATATCTTTTTCGAGAGCATAGTCCAGTACATCACCATTTATCACTGCACCATAAATATTTCCAGCAACAATAATCAAATCCTGTAGTTCCGGAGTCAATACTAGAAGTTCTGTCTCTGCCCTATTCTTTGATTCTGTCCCCTTTGGTAGCAGTCGAATCAGTTTTTCTATTCTTTTTATCAAATATTCGTCCCTTTTCAGACAAGAAAACAGATAAATTCTATATAAAGCAGCTCTTTGACACTCTGTATAAAATTTTTCCTTTTCTCCAAAATGATCAAAACTATCTCCTGACTGTCTCTGCATAGTTCTTTTAATCCGTTTGAAGTCTTTTGTTCTTCCTGAAATATGGTTCATGACGCACAGCCAGTTCAGTTCAAATATTTTGGTAGAGCCATTTAAATGAAAGTGATTCTCTGCCACACCCCTTTCCAGAATGTTATGAAGCCTAATATTATCACTTCTGATAATTGGAAGCCAACTGAATTTCTGGGTTTTGACACCGTTTTCCCAATCCTTTTGAGCAAGAAATGCACAGGTAAAAAAATCCTGCCCGACTTTCAACGAAATTTCTCTCCATCGAAGCAATTGGTCAAACCTACATTCGACTTCTTCTCCATCCAAGCGCAATATTCGTTTAGCAAAATCAAATACCAGATAAAAAACATTTCCTTCTTTTCCCTCTTCCCACTGCATCTGTTCACACATATATCTATAACTATTTCTTCTTTCATCATCTGTAGCATGCGGAAATACATCTACTGCATACCGCATATACAGATTTTCTGCAATTTTATTATAAGCACAGCATCTATGAAAGGAATCATCTTTCTGAATCACATACATATAAGGAATTTTTTGAAAAAGGATTTCTATATTTCCGCGTTCTATATCCATAGCTACTCCTTAATCAGTTCTGTATACCGACGAACAATTTCTTTATATTCCTCGCTAAGTTCTTTTGACACCACTTCGTTAGGATCTTTAAGATAAATATCCAGTATTTCGCCGTAATACTGAATCAACCTTTGAGTATCGAGAACTGGCATTTCTTGATTCTCATGAGGCTTTCCAAAATATCTTCTGATATTGTATACCAGATTGTCCAAGTTCTTCTTTACATTCTGCGCTGACCGCTTAATCAGATAAGTTGACACTGGCATTTCTACTGTTTCATAGGAAACAGCGGAATGCAACTGCTTACTCAAATCTTGCAATATCTGATTTCTCTTACCTTCTGATTCATATTGATTTTTCTTCTCTTCTTTTATTGAATCTGCAAATTTATCAAAAATATCAGCATACAATTCGCTGATATTGATTATTCTTTTTTCTCCTTCCAGGTTTTCCACTATCAATTCATTTAATTTTCCATCTGAAGAAATATCTAAGTATTCTCTCAAAAAATGTTCTGCATTGCGAAAAAATCTGTCCACAACAGCTCTGGTTTTACCATGTTCATCTTTTTCTCCGCCTTCTTTTGTTTCTCGATGACGATAACAATAATCATAAAACTCATGGATCAAATCCATATTGGTAAAAATAGTTTGAAAAGCTTCAATTTTTTCAGTATTTTCGCGCCAAATTTTCATGAGAAGATTATTATATTCGTTCCACGTAATTCCCAGCATATCCATATTTATCTTCGTGTACATCATGGCAGGATTGCAGAGTCCAATAATATAATTTTCTATACATATCTGCTGATTTTTCATTAAAACATAATTCGGAAAAATAACAGTTTCCGAGGAATATACTAATACATCGAAAGATCCTGATGGTCTGTTTTCAGTCCAATACATATTAGAAAGTAAGCCTAATAAAAACCATGTAAGAATCTTGTATTCTTTTTGCTGATCTTTTTCCTGTATTTTGGACACAGACATCCCATGCATTTTCAGTACTTCATTTTCCACCCCAAACTCCAGCCCGACTCTGGCTGCTATAGTATTATATATCTGATGAGTAGGCAGACAAAATCTGGAACGATTTAAAAAATATGAATCAATTTTTGCATTTGAAAACATAATATCAAACTCTGTTCCCCACACGTATCCTCCGAGTGCATTACTAAGGTCCTCATATCTTTTTCCTCTACGTATTTCGCTCAATCGAATGGTGTATAAAATATTAAAAACATATGCAAACTTTTCTGCATTTCTCCCATAGACACTATGCCTGTAATCGTCTAACCACTTCCGTATCCAAAAGAAACAGTAAGAGTTTTCCAAATGATACTCAGTTGTCGGCAAAGAATGTTTCTGTTCCGTGTTCACATAACGATTCTGTAATAAATATATAGTCTCTGAATTCATCTGAAAATAGGGCATTTTTAAAAGAGACTGCAATTCCTGAACTTCCACAGCTTCATAGTTTTGTGGAATCCATTCCTTTTCAATATATTCCGCAAATATTTCAATGTTATCATAATAACCCTGATCGTCAATTGGGTTTTGCATATTTCCAAGCAAAACAATCATATTTACCATATCTCTCAGGTTATCTGCCTGAAGCCAACTGGTACCATTTTGTTTCAAAAGAAAACGCATTCCAGTTTTTGCATAAATCATATCCAGCAAAGAAGCACTTAATGAATTATAAATATGATTCTCATAAATGAGGCCACCATTTCTGTTCTGGTATTGAATATGTGTATTCATAAGATATCGAACATCTGGCAAATGAATTCTTCTGGAACGTGGAATCAATTTTGTAATATACTTTTCTGCCATATTTCTTACTTCTTCATAAAATTCCGAGGGCTTTTCCCCACCACGCAGGATATTACTGTAATTTTTAAAGTTTTCTTCCTGCACACACATCTGCAATTGTTCTATTTTTAATGCCATAATGATCACCACATCTGGTATAATTAAATATTTACGTATTTGCTCTGCCATTTTATATGCGTTTGCATTGCAAAGATCCAAATCATCAATGGCTATCAACAGTTTTTTCGTTCCATTCTTACTAACCATAAATTCCAGATAAGTCTTTATAAGAAATTTCAATTCTCTTTTTAAAGCAGTACTTTCTCCCATTCTGGAAAGATTCTCAATATTAGATTCACCATCAAACTCTTCTTCCAACATTTTTCTTGGATTATTAATCAAGGATATAATTCGGTATACTTTCTGAAACATTTCTAATAATTCTTCCCGTTTATAAATATCAAAACTCTCTGGATTTTCTTTATATTTTGTATGGAATTCTCTATAAAGATTGGCTACAATCACTTCTAGAATATTATGTATATCATCAAAAGTAGACGGATCGATAATGATTGGCTTTGAAAAGATAGTGCATTTTACATTTTCACAGTCTCTGAAAATCGGATTCATATTCCAATCATTCTTTTTAGAAAGACTATTAATAAAAGTCATCATCGCACTGCTTTTTCCAACACCACGTTCCCCACAAAATGCAATGATATTATTTTCCGTCTCCACTTTTCTCCATTCAGCCTTTTTTTCGTCTTCATCAACCGCAACAATATCATCCAGCATACCTGCTGCATTCATATACTGCTCATAAAAAATATCATTTTCCTGAATTTCTTCCTTTAGACTTAACTTAAATTCCTCTCCCCGAATAATTGTTAAAAGTCTTACATCTTTCATATGGACTCCTCCTCGTATGGTAGTGTCAAATACTACATATTTTTATTAAATTCTTCTCTATTCTCATGCAGATACGCCATTCAGTAATCCCACCTCATACATATTTTTATAAATTCTCTCAGGGTAGTACGGCAAAAATTGTCTCATATTTTCAAATCTGATACTTTTCTTTTTCATATAGCTAATTAGACAGTTTGTCAGTTCTTTTCCATCCACTTCCGAAATATCCACAATCTCCTTTAATAAATCGAGGAACTGAAGTGTTGCCGCATTTCTCTCATCTATTTCACAGTATGGCTTCCGTAAAATCACACGCAGGTTTGCAAGCTGAGTTTCTCGGTATTCCGTTGTAGCTTTGTTCGTATAAATCTCATATACCTCTGGAACCTGAGTCGTCAAACCTAGTTGATTTGCAAAAAGAATTCCTCCAACATAACCACAGCAGTTTTCTCCATCTGCCAGATACTTTTTTCTGATAACTTCATCAACTGACAGAGTTGAGCCTGAGCGAAACATAGATTTCTTTGGAATATAGTATATTCCCGTATCGAAGCGTTTTAGCAGCCTGGCTTCTGTCAGTTTCTTCATCTGCTGGCGAACTGATACCGCTTTCATAGCGGGGATATTTAATTCTGACAAAAAGATGGGTTCATTCGGTCGGTAATTGTTTTCTATATAGCTGTATACATCATTCATCAATGCCATTTTCTTTTCCTCCTTTTTGATACTTTTTAGAAATGTATTTTTTCTTTATTGTTAATATACGTCCCAAATACCAGAATTGCAACGTGAACTTCCTGAAAAAGCAACAATCCCAAAATCACCAGCCTGACAAATCCCCTCATCCCTTCACCATGATCACAAAATCATACTTGCATTCTCACATACTGGAGCTGGGAAATATCTACACTATTTTCAGGGCACTGTCTGTCTGCCTTATAGGCTGTGGGCTGGTCCCTTGAACTGACTATATGATAACAAGATTGCCAGAACTCCACCTTCCCTGCAAATAGGAATCCGACTCTCAAAAATCTACATATTTGTAGATTTTTCTGCCAAGATTTCCAAAATGGGCAAAAAATCCACACCGTCATCTTCTTCGACCGTGTAGATATCAGATTGCCATCTTCAGTTTTTCATTCTGTGCCATCATACGAGCAATCTTCAAAAGCATCTCTTTATTTTCTATATTCAGTGTTGAAAACAACTTACCCATCTCGTCATCTTCCAACTTTGTATGTACCTGCACCCGCTCCGGCATCAATGAATCAACCGGAACTTCTAAATTTTCTGCTATGTCGATGAGGGTTTGAACTCCCATCTCCACCTCACCTTTTTCATATCGGGAAATGACCTTGTTGCTGCAGCTTCCTCCCATCTCCTCAGCCAGCTGTTCCTGAGTCAGATATGCCGCCTTTCGCGCTTTCCTGATGTTTTCACCAATGATTTCCTGATCAGGCTTCCAAACTTCTGCCAACAAGATCACCTCCTTCCTCGCTTTTAATGAATTATTATGTTAACCTTTGTTTTAACTGTTCTAGGCGTTCTCGCACAATGGGGGTAACTCATTAATTTTGCTTTTTTTATTTCCCCTCTTGCATTTATCAGTGCCACGCCTCCCATAAACGACAAAAGGAGCCGAGGACCATGGTTATATAACCACAATCCTCGGCTCCTATCAGCCCTTCATCGAATCCAATCACCCGATGGATATACTCTTTTTCACCTCGTAAACAGCCAGCTTTCCATTTCCACGCATCCTTACTTCAGCGTCATTTCCTCTGCCTGTTATCTCCCGAATTGCCTTCATGATAAGTGCATCATCATTCCCTGTACTTGCGATAACACCGCAGGAAGCATTCCCATGCGCTCCCACGTAATTTCTGAACGGCTCTTTTTTCTCTCTGCATCTGCTACTTCCATACTCTGAAATCAATATGCTCATCTCCTGTCTTTTGTTTTAAACACGGACTTTTCCGTTCCATCAATACGTGGAATACAAAATTCATCCAATACTTTACGCTCCAATGGATCTACCAGAATAAAAGAAAAGAAATCTCTGATCTTATATCCAGCAAAACACTCTCTTGCCTGTTCAATCATAAGAGAATGATTCACCACAATGGAAACTTTAATTCCATGTTCACGAGGACTATCCAGATAGGCCATTCCGAACAGACGGTTCATGCTGCTGATTGTTCCCCGCCCGATCCCGGTAGTATAGGATTTACAGTCAAACAGCCACATATCGATTCCTTCATCCTGCAGTGCATTCGTCCAGATGGCAAAATCCGCATAAAACTGTTTGTTTCTTGGCCAGATTATCTTCTCATGGCCGAGCAGTTCAACAGAATAGCCCGCCAATAAAAGCGCGTTCTGAAGCGTTTCCCTGCTTCCTTCCGCATATCTGGTCTCCATACTCTTAAAGGTGTCTCCAAGCGCAGAAGCATATTCCAAAAATCGCTTCGGTGTCTTATCATCTGCAACACTATATGTAATTTGTATCGGTGAAACAACAGCACCTTCTTCTGTTGTTGGAACCATCTTTACCATCCCGTTTGCAGCCAGCAGCTTATCAAGCGTCACTCCGCTGGACGGATCTGCTGCTTTGGATATCGATATCAGAACCTCATCCGAACAGGCCGTTGTGTTCTTCATATTAATAATACGAGATATCGTCGATGTATTGACCTCGCAGTCTTTTGCAAAATCATTCATCGACCGTCCTCCCTTTGCAAGAAGAACAAGATGGCTCAATTCTGCATGGTCTGCATTCCCGGTTCTTATATAGTCCGGGAACAGATTTGTGATTTTCTTTCTTCCCATCGGTGCTGCACCTCCTCTGTTAGTATACTATCACCATTTTGCATATTTGTCAATATCACGCAACGATTATTATTTTATTGCTTTCTATTGCGCTTTTCCGCACCCGTGCTTGAATGAAAAAGTAAATTCTACATTCTAATAT
>UMIU01016878.1_pt1 | contig 11236 bp, 9 predicted proteins | sample 1965871 | NCBI WGS metagenome assembly UMIU01 (sample SAMEA4836132, study PRJEB28245) | human gut metagenome | biome: gut microbiome; material: fecal sample | place: Denmark | collected 2008
ACGAAAATTTCAGAACAAATATTATTTTTTAATTGAGAAGAACTTGCCTCAATAAGTATCTTTTATCCAGCAATTCATTAAGCTTTACTTATCAAAGCTGAGCTGTGCGACTTTCTAAGTTTAATCGCCTCCTGCTATTTCCATTTTTTCCAAAAATAGCTATTTAAGACCTCAGCCGTTTCCTTACCATTGTCATCAAATAAATGTGTCTTGTTATTTAATTTCCAATAAAACCGGGTTATTTGAGCTTTCTTTTTCAGGTCTTGTTCGTTCTTATCACCATTATGAAAACGATACCAACGATTTCCCTCCAAACGATAAAATACCCATTCATTCGTATTATCCTGGTATCTCATAAACCATTTATTTGCTGATGAATCTATGTAATTTCCATTGAACGATCCAATTCCAGTTTTTGAATAAACACTAAATCTAAGTTCAAAATTCTTATCTTCTTTATCTGTTCTGGCATACATATAAGTATATCCATCATTATCTAAAGAACAAAGCTTCCTAATACTGTCTATATCTGTTGGAACATAAGCAATTGCAGTCCCGCTTCCCTGATTGAGTTCATAATCATAAACATTATTCTGCACAGGATAAATGTAGAAATTATACAACACATCTCCCAAATCAAAGGAAATTTTTGCATATTTATATGAATCAAACTTCTCTGCATTGCTATTCATTTATACTTTCATATTCTTAGAATCAAAGGTAAGAATTTTTAAATCATCCTGCTTACATTCTACCGGCTCATTTCCTGTTGAAGTCAGATAACTGGTTTTTATGCTTTGGATTTCTTCATTCTGATGTTCAGAATTAAATTCAAGTTTCTGTTCCAGGCCAACCGGACAATTCCATTGTAAACAAAAAAGAAGAAGGAAAAGCCGGACTTTTCTGTACAGCTTTCTCTTCTTCTTTTTTATTTATACATTTTTATTTTGCCTTAAATACAGCTACATTCTCTTTGGACAGGTCGATCTTGTCCGGAATGATAGATACTTTCTTATCAGAATCTGATGATGTAAATCCTGCTGTTCCTGTTGACGCGGAAGTAGTTGCGGAATTATCGGATGTCAGTGCATCCTGAAGTGTATTACCTACAGTTAAATTAACTGTAGAAATATCGGAACCGGAACTGATCGCAACACTGCTGTTCTGCATCTGCTGCACTTCCTCCTGTGTCGGATAGAAGGATGGCTGACGGATATATCGGAAGCTTGCACTGTACGCCTCTCCGACTGTTACGCCGTTCTTGCTGGATGAACAGTGTACGGCGATCCAGTCACCTGCATCTGTCTTACCGCAGAGGATACCAACATGGTTATCGCTGCCTGCCTCCGGTCCTTTCTGGAATACCAGATCTCCGGGCTGTGCATCTGCTTCGCTTACTACGTTTGCCCTGGTCCACTGATCAGAAGTTCCATCGCCGACTACCGCCTGCATGTCCTGACTCTGGTATCCGTTGATCACTGACCAGGTAACAAATCCTGAGCAGTCAAGTCCATATGCACGTAAGGTACCTGTACTCTTACTTCCATCTGCTGAAACCTGTGCTGTAGTTCCCCAGCTTGGATCTTCACCGATCGTTGTGGATTTACCACCCCAGAAGTATCCTACTTTACCTACCAGTGAATAGGCTGCTGAGATAACATTTACTCTCTCTTCGGATACATCATCTCCGACGCTCTCGCGGACAAAACCGTTGGCAGCCGTTACAACTGCACAGAGAAGTTTACAGTCAGTCTCTGTATATTTCTTAAGGATCGCGCGGTCTTTTTTTGCAATCTTATTCTTCTTAATATAATAGTTGATCTTACGATCACCGTATGTAACATGTGTGATGTTCTGTTTGTCACGTACGATTGGGTTCATCTCAGCGAAGATCTTCGCCAGATCATCCTTACAGGAGGCATCCAGAGTATATTCTGTTTTGCCGTCTTTGCTCTGCTGATATATATAGACTGCAAGAATATCCTGCCAGTTTCTCACAAGCAGGCTGTCTGCAGATGTGGTAGTCTTACTTCCGTTAATATCAGTTGCATCTGCAATTTTATTCTTTTCTTTATATTCCTTCTCGATTGCACTCATCACAGATGCAAAATCATCAGAAAAAGTCAGATGATAATTATTCTTCAGGCTGTCCAGATAGAAGTCCTTGCCCGCATGGATGTTGGATGCATAATATACAGGAGTTCCTGTCTGAGCTGTGGGAGTTGTATTATCTGTAAAAGAATTGTTACTATTATTATTGTTATTATTCTGCTGTTTCTCTAACTGAGTGATCTTTGCCTCTGCCTGAACCAACATATTGTAGTTGGAAACCTGCTCCTGTTCTGTCTTACTCAATGCATTATATGCTGTACGGATACTCTGGACCATTGCTTTCTTTTCCAGAGTAATCCCCTGGGCATCCAGTTCGCTGATCCTGTCTATTACAGCCTGGGCTGCCGCTGTGATCTGAGGAGCGGGTGTTGGTGTTGGTGTCGGGTTATCCGGCGTCGGTGTGGGATTATCCGGTGTTGGTGTCGGGTTGTCCGGTGTCGGCGTAGGATTATCCGGTGTTGGTGTCGGGTTGTCCGGTGTCGGTGTGGGATTGTCCGGTGTCGGTGTCGGTTCTTCCGGTGCAGGTGTGGGCTCAGACGGTGTCGGATCCACAGGTGTGGGGTCGACCGGTTCCGGTGTCGGTTCTTCCGGTGCAGGTGTAGGCTCAGACGGCTCGGAATCAAAATCACTGGAATCACTGAATTCAAATCCGCTGCCATCGGACGTATATGCTGCCTCGTCTTCCGCTGCATATACAGCCGCAGTACCTGATAACATCATACCCGATGCTATTGTCATACATAAGAATCTGGTAAGATACTTGTTTTTCATATATCTGGATTGCTCCCTTCTTATTCTAAGCCTGTCCTTTCCCCCTTTTTTATAAAGACAGGCTGGCTGATTCTAATTTCTATAAAACATTAACCTTTTTTTATTCTAGCATAATCATTTTTTAAATTCAACCGCTGTAACTCATCAATTTCCTCATTTATCCAAAAATTCATTTTTTCGTCACATTTCAGGCAGATGACAAAACTCAAAGAAAGCTGTGTGGAAATATTCCCCACACAGCTTCCCTGTTGCTTTCTCCGCATATATCTTCCGTTTCAGGAAGCCTGTATTCTCTCTGCAAGGCTCTGTCCGAAACAGATCTGCACCAGTCCCTGGATCACCTGAAAGCACATGTTCAGGATAAATCGGATATCCTCTTCCACACAGCGGAGCTTATTAAGGTATCTCTCATGAGTTGCCTCAATATAATCGATCAGTGTGGAAAAGCTGGCAAAATGTATTGCCGGTTCCAGATATCTCTGTGCTTCCCCCTGCTCTATGCAGGATTTCAGTCTGTTCTTCAGAACTTTCTCATAATAGTTATGCTGAGTAAAAGTACCTGTATATGTTTTATTATGAGGAAAAGTAAAATAATCCGCCATATAGTGGATCACTTCGCCGAACCGACGCCAGTAAACTCTCTGGTTACTCTCATCCGGTCTGATATCAGCCAGTTCTTTCATACGCTGTTTGATCTCTTCAAAGGTTCCGTAAAACTCATGTCTCTTAGTAATGAAAGATGGCCTGATATCCGGCAGGATACTGCCAAGACAGAAAGCCTTTCTGTGAGACTGCAGGCTTTCAGTGGTCTGCATCTGATCCGCAAGATATCTCGCTAACAAAATATGTGATTTTTTACGCAATTTTCATCCTCTTTCTTTTCTGTAAAAAAGCTGTTATCCTCCATTGCATCTGTAACATAACAGGGAAATAACAGTTAACCCCAATCAACAGAATATACTATAGCAGATTTATTCGTAATATACAAGAATATACAGATAAAATTTTTGTGAAATCTATTGCCGCAGACAAGCAGGGGCTGTTTATTCCGACAACTGTTTCAGCAGGTCCAGATCGCTATCTTTTACTTTGAGGTTTGTCTCAATCTTTTCACCTTCAGGTGTTGTAACCGCAATTTCGATAATGCTTCCCTCTCTGATTCCTTTACGTGAAACTGCCTGGCAGAATGCAGGGAATTTCGGGTGGTTGTTCTTAAAGGTGTTCCATGCACCTGTAATTTTCATCATATTTCCTATATTCATTGATTTCGTCCTGTCCCTTATTGTATTTTTGATTTTTCGGTACTTTTCGAGATTTTATACACCAAGTATTTTATATAATACCCCATTTTTCAAGCACCAAATTGAATGATTTTTTAGTTACTTGATTTTTTAGTTACTATTGTGATCATTCTACGTTCTCAAACATCTCTGCTAATGTCATGGAGATTTTCGGAAAATCTTTCAGTGTCACTACTGTATCTGCATTATAATGATCTTCTTCTGGATCATCCTGCAAGATATAGCTATACTTCAAATCATATTTACCATCCTCAAGATAATAAATCTGTACTGCTCTTTCTTTCGGTGAGATAATCCAATACTCTTCTACACCTGCTGCCTGGTAAATTTCTTTCTTCACAGTCATATCTCTCAATGCAGTCGCAGGACTAAGAGTTTCTACAATAAATCTGGGTGTACCAGTATAGGAACCACCTTTCAAATGCTTACGGTCACATATAATCATCACATCCGGTATCACATAATCATTACTTTCCTGTGCATGATATTTATAATCCAGATTCTCCATAAAGGTAAGACACAATGTTCCTTTTAAACCATGTTTTATAATAGTATGAATATTACTATTAACAATTCCATGTTGATAATTTGGTGAGGGTGACATATCATAAATCACACCATCAATTTTTTCTTCTTTTGTATACTCTTCTTTGAGCAATGGCATGTTATCACCTCCAAGTGAGTTTGGTTATATGTACATTATAATATAGATTATGTCTGTTCAGCAACCTGTTTTTTAATTCTGACAAAACATACATATATCAGCATAGGCAGCAGTCATCTTATACTCGTTTCTTCACTCCATTTTTGCGTGAAATGTGAAATTATGTAAAAATACGGTAAGATACGTAAAATTGAACTTCTCGCAAACCCTTTATATCTCGCTGAAATCCGGTGTTCCGTACAGGTCGAACGGGGTTGACTGGTAGACGTAATAATTCAGCCAGTTTGTATACAGGTTGTTCGCATGTGCTCTCCACATAAGGAGCGGGCGGTTCTCAGGGTTGTTGTCTTTGTAGTAGTTTTCCGGCATCTCGATAGGCAGGTTTTTACTCACGTCACGTTTGTATTCCCCGTCCAGTGTCACACGGTCATATTCCGGGTGTCCCATCACAAAGATCTTGCGGCCGCCGTCTGCCATTGCAAGGAAAAGCCCTGCTTCATCTGACTCAGCAAGCACTGTCAGCTCTTTGCAGTTATGGATATCCTCGATAGGAACTTCTGTATGTCTGGAATGGGGTGCCAGGAACATATCATCGAAACCGCGTACCAGCGGAATCTTGCGGTTCATCACCCTATGCCAGAAAAGGCCGAACATTTTTTTGTCCAGTTTGCGTTTCTTCAGGCCATAATGGTGATAGAGCCCTGCCTGTGCAGCCCAGCACAGATAAATAGTTGAGGTGACATGGGTATTTGTCCAGTCCATGATCTCTGTCAGTTCATTCCAGTAGTCCACCTCTTCAAATTCCATCTGTTCCACCGGGGCACCTGTGATGATCATTCCATCATATTTGTTATCTTTTAGTTCCGGAAATGTCTGATAAAATTTATTCAGATGGCTCATGGATGTATTTTTTGCCTCATGGCTCTGTACTGCCATGAAAGTGACATCCACCTGCAGTGGTGTATTGGAAAGGGAACGGAGAAGCTGAAGCTCCGTCTCTTCTTTTAATGGCATCAGATTCAGGATAAGTATCTGAATAGGACGGATGTCCTGATGGGATGCACGTGACTCGTCCATCACGAAAATATTCTCTTTTTCCAGAATCTCTTTTACGGGCAGATCGCTCTGTATTTTAATCGGCATTATTTTTCTCTCCTGTTCTTATTATTTTATTGTTGTGCCATCTTCAGGAAGTCCTCTTCCGAAAGGATCGGGACTCCCAGTTCTTTGGCTTTTTTATTTTTTGAAGAATTGGAAGTCGTATCATTATTGATCAGGTAGTTCGTCTTAGATGTCACAGAACCTGTTACTTTGCCTCCCAGTGACTCGATAAATTCCTTTGCCTGGGCTCTGTTTGCAAAATGCTCTACACTTCCGGTGATAACAAAATTCATGTTCCGGAAAATCTGCTCGCCTGTCTTTTCTTCTTTCTTAACAGTCAGATGGCTCATCAGATGATCCAGTTTCCTGTTATTCTCCTCATTTGCAAAATAATCTGTCAGGCTTCTGGCAATTACCGGTCCGATGGTATCAATCGAACTGATCTCCTCTTCATCTGCATGGCGGATTTTCTCCAGATCATCATCGAAATGTCTGCAGATCACTTTTGCATTGGCAAGACCGATATTGGCGATTCCCAGACTGTAGATCACCTTCGCAAGGGTTGTCTCTTTTGCCTTTTCAAGACTCGCCATAAGATTCTCAAAGGATTTCTCCCCGAATCCGTCCATTTCCACGATCTCATCGCGATGCTTACCGATCTCGAAGATGTCTCCGAAATCATGGATGAAGCCTCTGGCAATAAATTTCTCCAGAGTCGCCTCAGACAGTCCGTCAATGTTCATGGCATCCCTGCTTGCAAAAAGTGCGAAGGATTTGATCTTCTTCGCAGCACAGTCCGGATTTGTACAGTAAAGTGCCTCCACATCATTTACTTTCTGTATCTGCGTTACATGACCACATGCAGGACAGGTATCCGGTATCTCCAGTTTACTGCTGCGCGTGAGATTCTCTGCGATCTGCGGAATGATCATGTTTGCCTTATATACCGTAATCGTGTCCCCGATTCCAAGCTGCAGTTCTTTTAGAATGCTGACATTGTGTACACTGGCGCGGCTCACTGTGGTTCCTTCCAGCTCAACCGGTTCAAAAACCGCCACAGGATTGATAAGTCCTGTTCTTGACGGGCTCCACTCAATCTCCAGCAGGTGAGTCTCCCTGATCTCATCTGCCCATTTAAATGCAAAGGCATTTCTAGGGAATTTCGCTGTTCTTCCAAGGGAATCTCCGTATGCGATATCATCATAGAGTGCAACCAGACCGTCAGACGGGAAATCGTTCTCAGTGATTGCCGCAGAGAAATACTCCATGGCATCATCCAGTGTTGCGGCAGTGACCATTCTGTATTCCACCACATCAAAGCCCTGTTCTTTCAGCCATTCAAACTGTCTGGCTCTTGAGTTGTGAAAATCTGTCCCGTCCGCACTTACCAGCGTGAATGCATAAAAGCGCACATTCCTGCGGGCTGTGATCTCATTATTTAACTGGCGGACAGAACCGCTGCACAAATTTCTTGGGTTCTTATATTTCGCATCTACATCCTCTATGGACTCATTGATCCGCTCAAAATCCGAATAGGTAATGATCGCCTCTCCGCGCAGCACCAGTCTGCCCTGATACGGGATCTTAAGAGGAACATTCTTAAACACTCTGGCATTATTGGTAACAACCTCGCCTGTCACACCATTTCCACGTGTAACTGCCTTTGCCAGCTCTCCATTCTCATAGGTAAGAACAATCGTCAGTCCGTCCAGCTTCCACGACAGAAGCGTCCTGTGTTCCCCGATAAATTCTCTCAAAACCTCTCTGTCCTTGGTCTTATCCAGTGACAGCATAGGGGATTCGTGCTGCTCCTTGGGAAGCTGGTCAACCGCCTCATATCCTACGCTGACGGTGGGACTGTTTGCCAGAACGGTTCCTGTTTCTCTCTCCAGAGCCTGAAGCTCGTCGTACATCTGATCGTACTCTCTGTTGCTTATGATCTCTGTGTCCTGCTGATAATAGGCTTTTGCCGCCCTGTCGAGCTCCTTCACCAGCTCTTTCATTCGCGTGATCGCTGCTGTTTCCATTCTGTTCTCCTGTTCTGATCACTGTCTCACTGGAAGAAGAAGCAAGTAAACGGTTCAGTTCTTCCCACTCCTGTGCTGTGATCTCTCTGTATTCGCCTTCTCTGATCCCGTCCAGAGTCAGATTCATGATCCTGATTCTTTTAAGCTTCTGTACCTCATATCCCAGATACTGGCACATTCTGCGGATCTGCCGGTTTAATCCCTGTGTCAGGATGATCCGGAAGCTGCATTCTCCTGTCTGCACCACCCTGCATGGTCTGGTCACCGTATCAAGAATGGGGACACCTTTGCCCATCCTTCGGACAAATTCCTTATCCACCGGTTTATTCACTGTCACAAAATATTCTTTCTCATGATAGTTTCCGGCGCGCATGATCTTATTGACCAGATCACCCTCATTTGTGAGAAGAAGCAGTCCCTGTGACTCTTTATCCAGTCTTCCTACAGGATAAACACGCAGAGGATAATCCAGATAATCTGTCACCGTTGTCTCCCGGAACTGCTGCTTTGTGCTGCATACAATTCCTCTGGGTTTGTTAAAAAGAAGCAGTACTTTTTTCTCATTTTTATGGACAGGTATATTGTCTGCACAGACTTCATCTTCCTTACTGACTTTCTGACCGCTTTCAGCTTTTTTGCCGTTTACTGTAATCCTTCCTTCTTCGATCATCCGGTCTGCTTCCCGCCTGGAGCATATGCCTGCCTCGCTTAAATATTTGTTGATTCTGATTTTTTCGTCCATTGTTCTATTATATAATTTTTTGCCCGTCTTATCAACGGGGAAATTTACATGGTGATTTTTTACGGAACGCAGGTCAGGGGAATTGCCTTGTATTTTATCAGATTTTATTGTATCATAAAGGAGAAAAATTAATAATTTTATCAAAAAGGAGGATTTCATGTCAGATCATTTACCACGCACTAACCGGTGGCTGATCCTGCTTTCCGTTGTCCTGTGCCTGATAGTCGGAGGGATTTTTACCCGTTCTTCCGCTGTAACTTCGCAGGCAGATGCCAGCAATGATGCCGGGGTTTTCGTGTCAGAAGATCAGGATTCTGAGGAATTTACTTCTGAAAAAGCAGTGACTGATAATAATGATAACTTTACAGATGATTCTTCCGTAAAATTATACGGAACCACTTCTTCAGGTCCGTCCGAATCAACAGAAGGCGGTCCTGCATTAAGTTCTGATATCTCTCCCGAAGCATCAGAGGGCAAGTGGGCTTCCAGCGGAAGCAGCTGGATGTTTCTGGTGGACGATAAACCATATACAGGATGGTTCACGGATACAGGCGGAAAACAATACTATATGGACAAGGCCGGTATTGTACAGACAGGCTGGACAGATATCGGAAAGAAGCGGTATTATTTTGATATGGACGGTATCCTGCAGACCGGAACTGTTAAGATTGGTAAGAAAACCTATGAACTGGATACGGACGGCTCTCTGAAAGGATATACCCCGAAGAAAAAAACTTCCGGAAAATCAGGCTCTTCTGATGCATCCGCTGCAAAGAAGTCAATCGCCCTTACCTTTGATGACGGACCCAGTTCTTTTACAAACCGCCTGCTGGACTGTCTGGAAAAGAACAACGCAAAGGCAACTTTCTTTATGACAGGTACTGAAATCGCCAGCTTCCCGGATGAAATAAAACGTATGAAAAAACTAGGCTGCGAGCTTGGCAACCATACTTACGATCACACAGAGCTTACAACTCTGTCATTTGATGAAATCAGTTCAGAAGTGGATAAAGTAAATGAACAGCTTATAAATCTTACAGGTGAGGGGGCTTCCGTTGTGCGCCCGCCTTATGGTTCTGTCAACGACACGGTCAAATCAGCCATAAACCTTCCTTTGATCCTGTGGTCCATTGATACCCTGGACTGGAAAACACTGAATGCGGAATCTACAGTGGAAGAGGTTATGAATAATGTAACGGACGGATCAGTTATCCTGATGCATGATATTTTCAGCACATCTGTAGATGCAGCCGAGATCCTGATCCCACAGCTTATTGAAAAAGGTTATCAGCTTGTGACTGTACACGAACTGGCGGCTCTCCATCAGACTGAATTATCTGCAGGAGTTACATACAGTGAGTTCGGAGAAAAATAACTGCAATCGAAATCAGGCAGAAATTTTCCTCATTTCCTGTAACAAAAAGTACCGGCAATTATCTTAACGATAACTGTCGGTACTTTTTTATCATTTATTTTCCGTATTCAATTTTATTCCAGCAGATCTCCCCTGATGTATCCTGTTTCACCATCATAATCAATCTGAACCCATTCACCATCAGTACCTGTCTTTTCGACCTGCTCACCTGCTGAGATCACGCCAAGGATATCAGCATCTGTGCTCGCTTCCGCGCGGACATTACATTCATCTGTGGTAGTAAGCATTGTGCCATCTTCTGCATTTGTTGACACATCGGCTTCCTCCCCGAGACCGTTGAGAAATTCTGCAAGTGACGGATCTGACTGCTGTGCCTGATCCAGTTCATTCTGCACTTTCTTCACAAGAGCCGAGACATCACTGTCGGATAACTGCTTCTCCATATAAGCAGAAATCTCCGAATCCTGTAAAGCTCCGTTATCAATCACCCAGCTACCTCCACTGTTCTTATACACATAGAACTGGGTCAATGCAGGTGCCTTTGTCTCAACGCCCTGACAGATATAAGAGAAACAGGCGTAAACCACGTAAGAATCATCTGTCATACCTTTCTTCGTGTATACATCGCCTACTTCATACCCTTCGATATAATCTTTCAAATTTGTGACTTTTGACTCATCGGATGGTGTAAAATCATCTTCCAGAGTCTTCAGCGTTGCAATATCTTTTTCCCCCAGAGCCTGATAATAGCTCTTAATCAATGCAGTCACGTCTGCATCTGCTGTTTCCATGGGATTGGCGTCTTCTTTCTTCTCGTCAGACTCCCCTTCACTTGTCGGAGAAGAAGGAACATTTCCCTGGTCTTCGGATGTGGTCTTCTGTTCATCCCCGGAATTCCCCTTATTACTTCCGGAACAGGCACGAATGCCACAAAACAGGACAACCACAATTATCAGGATAACTCCGCCCAGCATAAAATACCGGAGGTTATCTGATAACCATTCTCTAAAATCATCCAAGTTCTTGTCCTCCTTATGAGCTGCCATCTGCTATGTCTGCTCCCGATCATTCCTCTCCCGGCAGACCCCGCTTCTGTCAACTCTTATGATACAACGCACCGGAACTGTACATACGTCCCAGGCA
>UMIU01021253.1_pt1 | contig 11162 bp, 8 predicted proteins | sample 1965871 | NCBI WGS metagenome assembly UMIU01 (sample SAMEA4836132, study PRJEB28245) | human gut metagenome | biome: gut microbiome; material: fecal sample | place: Denmark | collected 2008
TCGCCGTCTGGGTCGATAAAGATCTTCTTGTTCTCCAGAAAATACTGGAAGGCCTGTGCCCTCCGAAGAATATAGTTTTCCATGGACGGCTGGCTGTAAAATTCGGTCATCAACCTGGCGCGGTCCAGGCAGATGGTCGGTTGGGTGTTGCGCACTTTGTCGCTCATTGCCGCGATTCTCTCTGACATCATAACAATATCTCCTTTTTATTTTTTTTAGTATAAAAACACTGCTTGCCAGATGGTTTTAATATCTGACCCGCCAGTTTCACCAACTGAATGATTTGCTCCTCTGCAGGCGGCTCGGTGCCGTCATGGATGGAACATTTCTGTATGTTGAATATCAAAATTGCTCTCCTTTTCTATTGATAAGTGATATGTAAGATACAGAGCAAGAACCGTGCCAGGGAGAGAAGCTGTTTCAAATAAAAGACAGCGAAACTGGGAATTGAAGATTGACAAAAATATACCGGAGAGTAAATTATTTGAAGAATGTACAAAATATGAGACGAATTTCTTTCTGAAATCTCAAAATAGATACAGAAAAGGGCACTCTAAATTATCGTGTGGGTTAGAGAATGCAACCTCTAAATTATCGAGTGGGTAAAAAATACCCGCTATTTTTTTGTTTTCCTTATTTTTCAAGGGCAGGTGCCCAAGGACAACGCCTTCTGGGGGTACGCATAACTTTCCAGCATTATATAATTGCAAGTTATGTGCCAAATTGAAAATTATCTAACATTAAATTGAAGAAAATCTATAAATAAACAGTATATTAATCAATTTTTGGTAAATTCAACTATTAATTGACATATTATTACATTTATATTCTTTAATGAAAATTCAGTGTTTAATAATAATTCAAACTTGTGTGTAAAATATCCACTCGGCAAACCATTGACAAATATATAACGAGATGATATAAAGTCATTATTGAACGTTCAATGCGGCATCGAAAGCTAGTAATTATAACTCTGAATTTATCAGCATGTCAATGAAGATTTTGATGTCAACTAAAATTATTGCTGCTCTTACCAATATTTTGGTAGAGCGGTGAGCAGCCGTTATCATAAAGAAAGGAGACACAATATGCCTACTTGGTTGTTTTTTATCGGTATTACAGCTCTTACTATGGTAATCTGTATTGTTGTCACCATCCTGTGGCTCGGAAAGAATCCAAGTGATGAGGATGATCTTGACCGTAGACTTGCTGAACTTGCTGCACAGAATGTTAAGAAAAGAAAAGAAAGAGATGCAGCAAGCGCGGCGACTAAATAGTATTAACTAATTCTTAATTTTAAGTGAGGTGAAAAATATGAATAGCCTACGTGTAATGGCGTGGATATTCCTTGTTGCATTCTTGGGATTCTTATTATATGTCGGTGTTTGGGCCGGCAGAAAAAACAAATCCGGTGGTACTGGTGCTGAAGTTGAGTATTTCCTCGGTGGAAAATCAACTCCTCTGATTGTACTTGCAATGTCATATGCGGCATCTGCGGTATCAGCAGGATCCTTCATCGGAGACCCTGGTATGATGTCTACAATCGGCTGGCCTTATTTCTGGCTTGTTGTCGGCGTTGTTCCGGGACTGGTTCTTCCTGGATATATTGTTATCAGAAAGATGCGTGTTCAGGCAGAGAAGTATGGTTCGTTAACCTTAACCGAATATCTTGGCGATCGTTATCGTTGCCCATTCCTTAAGTACTACTTGACGATTGTTATTACTATATGCTTCCTGTTCATGCTGGTATCCCAGTTCAAGGGTGCTGCAGCTCTTCTGGAAACATATACCGGTATTCCGTTTAAGGTTGGCCTAATCATAATGTTAGCTGTTGTAGTATTCTACGTTAATACTGGAGGACTTCGTTCAGTAGCATGGACAGACTTCTTCCAGGGATGCTTCATGACAGTTATGTGTGTTATGATGGTAGTTGTAGCGGTTTATAAGGTTGGCGGTATGAATTCGCTAGAGGCTACACTGGCTGACAAGTGGCCAGAAGCTCTTTACATTTCTGAAGCTGGACCAACTCAGGCAGACGGAACCGTCGTTGGCTGGATGGGAATTATCAGCCTTATTACATGGGGATGCACTATCATGTTCTGCGCACCCCATATCACTTCAAGGTATTTGGCACTTCCAGCTGTACATAAGAAAGATGTTGCAAAGTTTTCTATGATTTCCATGGTTACCGGATTCTTGTTCAATCTTATGTTCATCTGCGGACTTTGCGGAAGAGTTATTTTCCCAGATGCAGAAGCAGATTATTTGACCGTAACAATGTCGTCTCAGCTGTTGCCACCGATTCTTGCTTGTGTATGTATGATAGGATTCTTCTCTGCAATCGTATCAACAGCCACTTCAATTCTTCTGGTTATAGGACAGTCTATCGGACGCGACCTCTACGGTGGTCTTTCAAAGAAAGCGACGCCTGAAAAACAGGTACGCGTAACCCGGTATGCGACTGCTATCTGTGCACTGATAGTATTATTATTCAACATGGTTAACCCACCTGCATTCCTTCAGATTTTCATTTACCTTGGTCTGTCAGGGATAGGAAGCGCTGTATTTATGCCTCTTTATGGTGGTGTTCTGACAAAGAAGGGAACTAAGTTGGCAGCAATTTTGTCGTCAATTGCAGGACCTGCAATGTATGTAATATGGACTGTACCTTTGGGACTCAGTTGGGTATCCGGAATGGGTGTTGGACCGCTTGCAGCTCTGGTAGTGTATTGTGTAGTTACATGGATTGAAAACGCAGTCAAAGGACCTGATCAGGTTATGATCGATTGGGCTGACGGCTTCAAGGATGTTGCTGAAAATGATACATATATGGCAAGGAAACATGCATAATAGCTTATAAAATACACAAAAAAACTAATAGAAATGTTGGACTAAGGCTGATGATTATGCATTTTGCATGGAGTCAGCCTTTTTTCTTAATAATGAACAGGAGGAGAAGACAGATGATAAAAGTAATTATTACGGCGCCGAAAGGCAAAATGGATTCCTTGATTCTGGAAGAAGCTGTGAAATGCGACGCCATTGAAGTGGTCGGAGCTATCGGACCCAAAGGGAGAGATTATATCGGAACCGAGATCTGCGGGGTCATGGTATATGATGACTTGGAAACTGTGATAGATCAATGCGATATGGTGGTGGACTTTTCCGGGGCGGAAATTGCCATGGAAGTACTGGAGGTATGCCTTGCACATAACAAGGCATTGCTGGAGGGAAGCACCGGATTCACGGAAAAACAGAACAGGAAAATTGAAGAAGCCAGCAAAATGATACCTGTTTTGAAAGCGGCCAACACATCTTTTATGGTAAACGTGCTGATGCGTATTTTGGAATTTGCGGCTGATAATCTTGCCGATTCCTGCGATATCGAAATCATGGATATTCACGACAGAAATAAGCTTGACGCACCTAGCGGAACAGCTCTGGAAATGGGAGAAGCTATTGCAGGGGCAGCCGGCATGGAAGTTTCGCAGATTGAATTCCATTCCGGAAGGATGGGTGATTCTCCTAGTACACACACCATCTATTTTGGCGGAATTGATGAAAGAATAGAAATTACACACCAGGCATATACAGGAAGATGCTTTGCAATTGGTGCCTGCAGAGCGATTGAGTTTATGGAGGGCAAAGACACAGGAATGTATACAATGGCTGATGTGATAGGCTAGCGGTATCTTTTTATCCCCGGCGACTTTTCTTTTAGAGATGAATATACTCCCTTCCCAGCGACAAGTTTTTTCTATTTCACTTGTTCGCCCGGAAGGGAGTAGTTTTGTTTGCCAGTGAAGCTGCTGAGCAGTTACTTCTATTTTTTCTCTACAGACTTTCTAAATAAATATCGTATATTTCATCGTGAGTCAAAGGACGGAATGAGGTGCTGGATATGAGGCAGGTATGTTACAACGACTCCAAAGGGCAATAGACTTTAGTTCGGTTTTCAAAAACGAAATTATTCATCATTTATATCTCCTCATTTTGATTTAGTTAATCTGTGCTTATACAAGAAGGAAGCCTTTCGGGAACGGATCGTCAGGATCGAGAATCCATGTTGCAAAGCCCTGGATATGGGCGTTGCCGGTTACCTTTGGAAGTACGGCCTTAAATCCTGCATATTCAGTTTCTTCGACAATCTCACAGCGGAAACAGGATCCGATGATGCTTTCGTGCACAAAAGATTCACCAACTCTCAGCATGCCTTTTTGATAAAGAACAGCTGATTTAGCGGAAGTGCCAGTGCCGCAAGGGGAACGGTCCACTGTTTTAGGCAGAGCGACAACAGTATTCTGAATATCTGCTCTCGGATTTTTTGGCGGACCGTAAAACTCAACATGAGTGATCTCGTAGACAAAGGGAAGATCAGGATGGTGGAAATCTACCTGTCTGTTGATATCGCATGCGATTGACTGTGCGGCATGTATAATTTCAGCAGTATTTTGGGGATCGATTGTGATTCCAATTGACTCGGCTGGCATTATGGCATACAAATTGCCGCCCCATGCTACATCCATGGTAAGCTTACCGTAATCTTTCGTTTCGACGGTGAGATTTTCCCGAAGAACAAAGGCAGGGGCATTGAGAAAGGAGACTTCCTTTACTGAACCGTTTTCAACTTTTGCTTCAATTCTGATGACACCTGCGGCGGTATCCAGATTAATGGTTGTAATTGGCTCGGTGACAGTTACCATGCCTGTTTCTATCAAAGCTACGGAAAGACCGATGGTATCGTGCCCGCACATTGGAAGCCAGCCACTGGTCTCAAAATAGAGAACGCCGACATCGGTTCCCGGAGTGCAGGGCTCAGTAACAAGTGTACATGACATATAATCGTTTCCCCTTGGTTCATATGACATAAGTGTGCGGAACCAATCCTCGTGCTCTTTCATGTAAATAAATTTTTCGGCCATGGTGCTACCGGGGACATGAGGAAAACCGCCGATAATGTTTCGGGTAGGTTGTCCCAATGTGTGTGTTTCTACAGTCCGGAATATTTTTTTTGCATTCATGTTTATACCTCCATCGTTCCAGAATAATAATAGTTTCAAATAAATTATAGCAATATTTATGCCAAAAGAATTTGATGTTCGAAAGGAACTAAGCCGTACAAGTGTATTAATTTTACACTCGATGTAAAATTAATACACACACAAACAGCAACCGTGAAAAACAGGGGAGGCGTAATTACGATTTTTCAACGTATAAAAGAATAAGCCGTTGGCATATTTTTTGCTTATTATCTTACTAATACCATGGGGATAGATTTCTGAGAAAGTTGAAAGAGGTGGAAAAATGATTTCTGACAGAATAAAAAGTTTATCATTGAAGGTTAGAAATACGCCGTTGACAATATGCATGGACAGAGCCAGGCTGATTACAGAGTTCTATAGCCAACCGTCAATGGAGCCGTTTATTTTGAGAAGAGCCAAATCCTTTGAATATGTTTTGGACCGAAAGAAAATATTTATTGACGATGATTCAATCCTGGCAGGACATCTTGGTTCTCGTCTGCGCAGCGTACCCCTTTATCCGGAGATGACTGCATGGCTGAGAGATGATTTGGAGGATCTGGATACCCGGGAGACAGACATACTTAATTTCATGCCCGGTGAGAAGGATGAACTCCGCCAATTGGTGAAAAAATGGAACGGCAGAACCTTTGGGGATTTGACAGCTGCTCTGGCAACGGATCAGTTGAATGAAATGGTTGATATCGGAATATTTACAAAGGGTGTTTCGAACAAGTCCACTATGTGCCACGCTCCGTTTTATGATGAACTTGTTAACAAGGGGTATCGTCCATACATAGAAGAATGCAAAAAAAGAATAGATGAGATGGAAGATATGACAGTAGAATCCATTGAATCCTATTATACTTGGCAGGCAATGATTATAGTGATGGAAGCACTGATCAGGTTTGCACACAGATATGCTGATCTTGCAGAAGAGATGGCGGCTGATTGTTCCGATGAGAAGCGCAGAAAAGAGCTTTTGACTATGGCGGAAAACTGCCGGACAGTACCGGAGCATCCGGCACAGAATTTCCAACAAGCTGCACAGCTGGTATGGTTCACACATCTTGCTCTCATGATGGAAGTTAACAGTAACGACCATTGCATTGGAAGATTCGATCAGTACATGTATCCCTTCTACAAGAATGATCTTGCAAATGGCGTTGCGGAAACACATATTGCAGATGTTATCCATGAATTCAAGCTGAAAGTTGCGGAAATGTGGGAAGTTAGAACAAACAGGGAGAGCGCCGCATATCCTGGCTGCCCCTTATGGATGCATATCATTTTGGGAGGAGTTTTACCTGACGGAAGTGATGGATGTAATGAACTGACTCGCTTATTCCTTCATTGCATGGACGATCTGCAGACAAAAGAGCCTTGTATTTCTTTCAGATACCACAGCAAGGTGGATCCGGAAACCTTCCGACTGGCTCTCTCTGTTGCCAGGGATGGCGGCAGTCACCCGGCTTTTTTTAACGACAAGACAAATATAACGCTGGCAATGGGATTTGGACATACCATAGAACAGGCTCGTAATTGGGGTATATGCGGATGCATTGAACCGTCAGTTCCCGGAATCACGGATTATCAGTCCAATGCAGGTTATTTTAACATGGGAAAGGTTCTGGAGATAATGCTCAATAACGGCATGGATCCCCTTTCCGGGAAGCAGATTGGACCGAGGACAGGAGATGTCAGAAGGTTTACATCAATTGAGCAGTTTAAGGAAGCTTATGCCATCCAGCAGGACTACTTTTTCAAGTACTATATGATTATGTTTGACAGGATTGTTTCATGTCATGGCTGGGTTGTCCCGACCATTACAGGGTCAGCATTTACCCATGGCTGTATCGAAAAGGGAAGGGTGCTGCAGCGAAAAGGTGCAGATTACCGCTATACTGTTGTAGGAGTTACGGGTCTTGCAAACGTGGCAGACTCTTTCGCAGCAATAGAAAAATGTGTTTTGGAAAAAAAGTATCTTACAATGGATGAACTTATGGAATTGCTTGCTACTGATTTTCGGGGCAAGGAGAACATGCGTCAACTGCTTTTAAACAGAGCCCCTAAGTATGGTAATGATATAAAAGAAGTTGATGAGTACGCCCATTGGCTGTCACGTCTTTGCAATGAACAAATGTGCAGGTGGAAAGACGGAAGGGATGGACAAATGTCATTCAACTTTTCCACGCAGTCTTATAATGTGGTGCTTGGAAAGCTAATTGGAGCCCTTCCTGACGGGAGAAAAGCATATGTCCCCATTGCAGACAATGCGTGTCCGATGGTTGGAGCAGACGTTGAAGGGCCAACGGCTGTTATGAAGTCATTGGGCGCCGTTGATCCTTTGCTGCCTCAGGGAGGCGTGCTGGTAAATCAGAGATTTGATCCGGAGATTGTAAAAGGTGAGAAGGGTCTGGATATACTGGAAACGGTTATTACAACTTATTTTGAGGAAGAAAATGGGCAGCATATTCAGCTTAATATTGTTGATGATGAAACGTTGCGGGCAGCTCAGAAGGATCCGACAAATGACAAGTATAAGAACATACTTGTACGTGTGGCAGGATATTCTGCATATTTTGTGGATTTAGAAAAAGGCATACAGGAAAACATCATTGCACGCACGCTTCAAAAATCCCTTTAATATATGAACATAGATGCTTCCCGTCTCTAAGACGGTGAAACTTATCAGGAGCATTGCTCAGGCTTAAAATAATGATTAGAAAAAGGAGGACAAAATGGCAAAGAAAGGTGAATGGGTTCGCATTCATAATGTAGTATTGAAGGCCAGCGACAGAACGGCCAGAATTCCTGATGACACCAGGAAATGTGATCTTGAAATGTGGACTAAGGGGCAGCTTCTTGATGAAACTGCAGAAATCGGTGATGTTGTAACGATTAAAACTGCAACAGGAAGAGAAGAAAAAGGAACGATGATTGAAGTGGGCTCGTACTATACCCACAGCTATGGGAAGTTTGTGCCCGAGATCATTGAAATTGATAACATGCTCAGAGAAGAAATGTTCGGAGGTGAGGAATAATGGCATTGGCAAAAGACTACGATTCTGTAATGGAAAGATCCGAGGAGATTATGAAAAAGAGCTTGGGTCTGGACTATAACGAATTTGAAAGCGGATCAATTGCATTTGATTATGAAGCTTTGATGAAAGCTGCGGCATATAGCCTGGAAGAAATTCAGGAGATGCAGACCGAGGTAGGCGTTGGAAACACTCCGATGCTGGAACTGAGAAATATCACTAAGCTGGCAAGAAAATATTCAAAACCTGGATATGGCGCAAGAATCTTTACAAAGGACGAGGCGGCTAACCCGTCCGGGTCATTTAAGGACAGAAGAGCTTCCATTGCAGTAGCTCATGCAAAAAAGCTGGGCTATGAAGGCGTTATTGCTGCTACTTCCGGAAACTATGGTGCTGCAGTAGCATCTCAGGCTGCAATGCGAGGAATAAAATCGATCATTGTTCAGGAATGCTATGACTCCCGCAGGGTAGGACAGCCTGAAATCGTTGAAAAGGCAAGAAAGTGCGAGGCAATGGGAGCAGAAGTCATTCAGCTTACTGTTGGACCGGAATTGTTTTATGAACATCTTTCTGTAATGGAAGATACAGGTTATTTCAATGCTTCGCTGTACTCACCATTTGGTATTGCCGGTGTTGAGACTTTAGGCTATGAAATAGGCACAGAAATTCGCAAAAAATATGGCAAGGATCCTGCAATGGTTGTATGTACATATGCAGGTGGCGGAATGATTACAGGCTGTGCAAGAGGAGTAAGAAGCGCCGGCTGCAAAAACACTCAGATTATCGGAGCATCCATTGATTTGACAGGTCTTTCAATGGCTTCAGACAATCAGTTTAACCTTAAGTCATGTACGACAGGGCATACCGGATTTGGCGTTCCCCATGCAATGAATCCAGACACAGGTGACATTCCAAGAAGTGCTGCCCGTCCGCTCAGATATATGGACCGCTATGTTACCACATCCCAGGGAGAGGTTATGTTCATGACCGAGATGCTTGCGGTACTGGAAGGAATCGAAAGAGGCCCAGCGGGAAACACGGCTTTGGCTGCTGCTTTTGCCCTGGCTATGGAACTTCCTGAAGATGAGATCATTGTTGTTTCTGAGACCGAGTACACTGGTGCAGGAAAACACATTCAGCCACAGCTGTCCTTTGCAAGAGACAACGGAATTGAAATCAGATTCGGAAATCCTGAAAAAGAAGATATACCGGGAACTAATATAATCCTGCCCGAAAATGTAGGACTTTTCCACTATAAGGAAGAAGATCTCCATCGTTTGAGAAAGGGGCTGATTAAGAAGTCGGCTGTCCGCACAAAGGGCAAGGCTCCTACTGCAGCGGATATCACTTTCCTGGCGGAAGATACTAATACTGATGAAGAATATGTTAAGAATGTGCTGGCTGAACTGGGACTTATCTAAAGACAATTAACGAAGATAAAATATGAAAACATCTTTGAAATGGAAAGGAAGTAAATATGTTAACAGAAAGGATCGAACGTCTAAATGACAAGGTGAGAAATACGTTTCCAACAATCGACCTGGATCGGGCTAAGCTGATGACAGAATTCTATAGTAAACCATCCATGGATAATTTTGTTATTCAAAGAGCAAAAGCCTTTGCTTTTTTCCTTGAAAACAAGAAAATCTTTATTGATGAGGATTCTCAGATTGTAGGACATGCCGGAGATAAGTTTCAGGCTGTACCACTTCATCCTGAAGCCACCAAATGGTTATACGATGATTTCGATACCCTTGACTGCAGAATATCAGATCATTTGAAATTTGACAGTGAAGAAGAAAAAACAGAATTAAAAGAAATAGTAACTAAGTGGCGGGGACAGACATTCGGCGATTACGCTTCTTCACTTGAAGACCCGGACGTTAAAGAAATGCTGGATGCACTGGTATTCACCCACGGTGTTTCAAATCAATCTACGATGAATCACTCCCCTGATTATGATAATCTGATTAAATTGGGGTACCGCCATTACATTGATGAATGCAAGAAGAATATTGCTGAATTCCAGTGTAATGATGTGTATGATATGGAAAAGAGAGTGAACTGGGAAGCCATGATTATTGTCATGGAGGCCATCATCAATTTTTCACATCGCTATGCAGACCTTGCCGAAAAGCAGGCCGCAGAATGTGCGGATGAAAAGAGAAAACAGGAGCTTCTTACCATGGCAGAAAACTGCAGAACCGTTCCGGAATATCCGGCACAGACTTTCCAGCAGGCATGTCAGATGGTATGGCTTACTCATCTTTGCATCTGCCTTGAAGCAGTAGGCGGAGACCATTGTCTGGGCAGATTTGACCAGTACACTTATCCGTTTTGGCAGAAAGAATCTTCGGAAGGAAAAGATGAAGTTTATTTCCAGGAGCTTATTCATGAGTTTAAGCTGAAGGTTGCGGAACTTTGGAATATACGCCAGTATAAGGAATCTATTGCAGTTCCCGGCTGTCCGCTCTGGATGCATGTTATGCTTGGCGGCGTCACGGAAGACGGAAAAGATGCATGTAATGAAGTGACTGACATTTTCCTGCGCTGTTTGCTGGATCTCCAGACAGATGAGCCTTGCATATCTTTCCGCTATCATCAGAATGTCAATGAGGAAACTTTCCGCCTTGCAATCAGAGCAGCCAGAGACACCGGCGGTCATCCTGCATTCTATAATGATAATTCGGCAATTATCTATCTGCTCAGCCTGGGATTCACACTTAAGGAAGCACGTAACTGGGGTATTTGCGGATGTATTGAACCGATTGTACTTGGAAAAACTGATTTTCAGAGCAACTCCGGAAACTTTAATACAAATAAGGTTCTTGAAATTGCGCTCCATGATGGTGTTGACCCATTGACTGGCAAGCAGCTTGGACCAAAGACGGGCAAGGCAGAAGACTTCAAGTGCATAGATGATGTTAAGCGGGCATTTGAAACCCAGCTTGATTACTTCATGGAAAAACTGATTCGAATGCATAATGCCACAATTGGGGCACATGGGGTTATGTTCCCTACCATTACAGCCTCCTGTTTCTCACAGGGTTGTATTGAAAAGGGTAAAATGCTTCAGCAAAAAGGTTCGGATCATCACTAC
>UMIU01019566.1_pt1 | contig 11142 bp, 13 predicted proteins | sample 1965871 | NCBI WGS metagenome assembly UMIU01 (sample SAMEA4836132, study PRJEB28245) | human gut metagenome | biome: gut microbiome; material: fecal sample | place: Denmark | collected 2008
TTGCAGAAGTCTGGTGATCGCCTCTGGCGGCTGTTCTTATCCGACGACTGGCTCCGATGGAAATCTGTTCCCTGTGCTGCGAAGCCTGGGCATAGAGATTACACCCCTGCGGCCAGCCCTAGCTCCTGTCAATGTGAGAAACTATCCCTATGGAGAGCTTTCGGGTATCTCGTTTGAAAATGTACATTTATCTGTATGGCGCAGTGAAAGGAAAGCAGCAGAAGCAGTAGGTGATCTGCTTTTTACCCACAGCAATCTGTCTGGCCCTTTGATTTTAAATAGTTCCAAGGAGATCCGACAAGGTGATATCATCAAACTGAATTATTTATATCCTGAGACCAAAAGCGCTGTGGCCGAAAAAATCAGCAACTGTTCAAAGAATCGTAAAGCAAGTCTATCCAACCTTCTTTCGAAAGAATTGGATCTGCCGAAAAGTTTTCTGCAGGTCATCTTAAAGGAAACGGGAGAGAGACAAAAAGAAGTCGCTGCCAGACTGACGGCCGATTCCTTTTTAGTCGACAGTGTTGCGGGCTACAATAAGGCGATGGTAACCACCGGCGGTATCGCCCTATCCGAAATCAATCCCAAAACAATGGAATTAAAGCGATTTGCGGGGTTCTATGCAGTTGGAGAAGTTTTAGACGTTGATGGATGCACTGGCGGCTATAATCTGCAATTCGCATATTCTTCTGCAAATGCAGCCAGCCGCAATGTGACAGATGTGCAAGAAGCATTTGTTTGAGGATTAAAAGAAACCGGTCAGCACTTGTGTTGAAATCACAGTGCCGTCCGGCTTCTTTATTTTTTGTTAATTATTCTTCTATTGGCTCACAATCGTCTAAGTCAACTGGTATGATGATGTTCTTTGCATCTTCCAGACTCTCTTCTGGTACATAGAGCTCAATAGGAGCTGTCGTATTTTGTCCCATAAAGATTTCGATGTAATTGCTTGCACCTTCGTATTTCTTTACGCAGGGAATCCCCTCGCCCTTTAATTTCGACTCCAGTAAATCCGCCTGAAAACTGTCGTTTACCGTACATAGGTAAACACCGTCGCGCCAAGGTTCCTGTGCCTTCTTTTTGCCAAACATGTTACACCGCTTTCGACTTTACTTCTTCGACCAACTTCTCAACAAATTCGTCTACAGACATGGCGCCCAGCTCGCCCACTTTTGTGGAACGGACAGATACCGAATTCGCTTCCGCCTCTCGCTCGCCGATGACACAGATATAGGAAACCCTTTCGTTTCTCGCTTCTCTCAGCTTGTAGCCGATTTTTTCATTTCTGATGTCAAGTTCTACGCGCAGTCCCGCTTCTTCACACTTTGCTGCCACTTCTTTTGCATAATCGGCAAAAGTCTCTGCCACAGTCAATAGCTTCACCTGGACCGGTGCCAGCCACAGTGGGAATTTGCCGGCAAAGTGTTCTGTCAGAATGCCGATAAATCTTTCGATGGAACCGAAGATGACACGGTGAATCATAATCGGTCTGTGCTTTTCATTATCGGAACCCACATAAGTAAGATCAAACCTCTGCGGCATCTGCATATCTAGCTGAATTGTTCCACACTGCCAGGTTCTTCCCAGGGAATCTTCTAAGTGGAAGTCCAGTTTTGGTCCGTAGAACGCGCCATCCCCTTCGTTTACAACATAAGGGACGCCTACTTCTGTCATGGCCTCGCGCAGGGCGTCTTCTGCCATTGCCCATTCCTCATCAGTTCCCATGGAGTCTTCCGGTCTCGTGGAAAGTTCAATATGATATTTGAACCCGAACATGCTGTAGACGTCGTCGATAAACTTAGCCACACCGACGATCTCGTCTTTGATCTGCTCCGGCAGCATGAAGATATGGGCATCATCCTGTGTGAAGGTCCGCACTCTCATGAGGCCGTGCAGTGCGCCAGAAAGCTCGTGTCTGTGCACCTGGCCCAGTTCACCGATTCTCAGCGGTAAATCTCTGTATGACCACATTTTGCGCTTATAAGCCAGCATGGAACCCGGACAGTTCATCGGTTTGATCGCATAATCCGCATCGTCGATTTTTGTGAAGTACATGTTGTCCTTGTAGTGGTCCCAGTGACCTGATGTTCTCCAGAGTTCTTCATTAAGAATCAGCGGCGTCTTAATCTCCTGATAGCCTCTCTTCCTGTGCTCCTGGCGCCAGAAGTTCTCAAGTTCGTTTCTGATAATCATCCCCTTCGGCATGAAGAATGGGAAACCAGGTCCCTCCTCAGTCAGCATGAACAGATCCATTTCCTTGCCGATCTTGCGATGATCTCGCTTTTTTGCCTCTTCCAGGCGGTTGATATATTCGTCCAGCTCTTCTTGTGATGGGAAACAAGTACCATAGATTCTCTGCAGCATCTTATTATGCTCGTCACCTCTCCAGTATGCCCCGGCGACGCTCATCAGCTTGACAGCTTTGATCTGTCCTGTGGACTCCATGTGCGGTCCCGCGCAGAGGTCTACAAAGTCTCCCTGCTTGTAGAACGAAATGACCGCGTCCTCAGGAAGATCCTGAATCAATTCCACCTTGTAATCTTCGCTGCGGTCGGCCATGTATTTGATAGCCTCTTCTCTAGGCAGCTCAAAACGCTCCAGCTTGTGGTTTGCCTGAATGACCTTCTTCATCTCTTTCTGAATCTTTAAAAGATCCTGATCGGACAACTTGTGTTCCATATCGATGTCGTAATAAAATCCGTTGTCAATTGCAGGTCCGATGGCCAGCTTTGCATCCGGCCACAAGTTCTTAACAGCCTGAGCCATGATATGGGAAGTCGTATGTCTGTACTTTAATTTGATATCTTCATCTGCAAAATTAATCTTTTCCTTTGCCATTTTTCTCTCTCCTATTCTCTATTTCTCTCACTTATTCGCTCTGTGTCGTCGTACCGCTGTCATCTGGTCCCGGATCCGGGGTCGGCGTTGGGTCAGGCGTCGGTTCTGGATCAGGCGTCGGCTCTGGATCTGGTTTTGGATCCGGCTTCGGTTTATCGGAACCGCCGCCAGAATTACCTCCGCCGTTGCCATTTCCGCCTGTGTTGCCGCCGCTATTTCCACTGCTGCCAGACGAACCGCCAGTTCCGTTCGGACCAGTATTTTGATCGGTATTTCCGTCATTGCCAGCATTGGTATCACCACTGGTGTCTATCGGCTGCTGGTCGGATACATTGCCGTTAAGGTCCCCGAGAATCGCATCATTGATTGCCTGTACAGTCTCCGATGGCTTATAATCTTTCTGTCCGAACATCTCCTGATGCAGCTTGGTCGTATTGCTGACCAGGTCATCTGGAAAAACATAAGATGTCTGCCCGATATAACCACCAGTTACATCATAAGGCCATCCTGTGCTGCCAGATATTTTGAAATTGGTAAGCCTTGATGCCAGACCCAGAAGATCACCGTTACCTAAGTTGGTCTGCACCTGTGGCAGCATCATATCCAAAAGATCGTCCAGTTCTCCAAAGCTCATCTTTTTCAATTTTTCAAAGACCTTGGTTAAAACGACTCTCATACGTTCTGTCCGCTTATAGTCATCTCCAACCCCCTTACGAATTCTTCCGTAAGATACTGCCTGAACGCCTTCCAGCGTCTGCTCACCAGCTTTTTCTACCAGCTTATAATCCTTTTTGCCGATGTTTTCCGCCGTCTGAATGGTATACTTGTTCAGCTGAGGGATTTCAAAATCCTGCACGTCAACGGTGATGCCGCCTACCTGGTCTACCAAATCAGCTACAACTTTGAAGTTGACGACCACAAATTTGCTGATGTTCATATCCATCGCCTGGTTCAAGGACTGGATTTCCATCTTCGGTCCGCCAATGCGGTTCGCATTGGTGATTTTGTCGTAAGAATCGGTATCTCCCATTTTTAAATAAGTATCTCTGTATACAGAAATCAATTTGACCTCGCCTGTCTCTTCTTTGATACTGAGAATCATGATTGCATCTGCCCCAGAGCCTTGGATGTTGTCCATATCCCTGCTGTCCACTCCAAGAAGCAGGATATTGATGTATCCGTCTACATCCACACAGGATAATTCTTTTTCATTGAGCTTCACTCGGTCAAGCAGTCCCAGCTTAGCAAATACATAGCTGGCAACACCGATTGCAACAATGAGGATGACAGTCAGTCCAATCATAATACCCTTCTGCCAGCCTTTCAACTTGCCAAACCACCGTCCGAATCGTTTAAAAATGTTGCCTTCGTACTTATTATTGTGTGCGAAGATTTCTTTTCGACGTCTTACCATAATATTCTCCTATCCTAAAACTTTCTTACTGCCTTGTTTCTTTTTTGCCGCCATTTCTTTATCAGTCATATCTTCATAGAATGCAATAGCATCTTCAATATCGCTGTCATACATCAGTTTTCCCGCTTTCATGACAATTCCTCTTTTGCAAAAATCCTTGGCAACGTTGGTTGAATGGGTTACGAATAAGAATGTCACATCACCGTCATCTACGATATCATTAATCTTCTGCCTGCATTTGCGGCGGAATTCCTTATCACCGACACTGAGCGCTTCATCTACAATCAGAATCTCCGGCTTGATGTTGGCATTGATTGCAAATCCGAGTCTTGCCTTCATCCCGCTGGAATAGGTTCTTACCGGTTGATCCATATAATCACCCAGATCGGCAAACTCGATGATGTCTTCTTCTAATTCCCTGATTTCTTCGTTTGAAATACCTAAAAGCTGTCCGCGGAAAAAGATGTTCTCTCTTCCAGTAAAATCCGGGTCAAAACCGGCTGTCAGTTCCAGCAGTGCGCTGACTCTGCCCTCTACTATAATTTCCCCAGTAGTGGGATATGTGACCCCTGTAATCATCTTGAGGATCGTCGACTTCCCCGCACCATTTCTTCCAAAAAGCGCTACAGATTCTCCCTTTTCAACAGTAAAAGAAACATCGTTGATAGCCTTCTTGATCTTCGGCTTCACTCTCTTAGAAAAAATAGCCCTGAATCTCTGTTTGTCGTTCTTAAATAATTTATATACTTTCGTCACATTTTTAAACTGTATCGCTATATTATTCATAAAAAAATCCTTTTCCCTTTATAATACATCAGGAACATCTTTCTTCAGTTTCTTGTATGCCCAAACTGCCAAAATCGCCATCACCGTCAGCACGATGACATAATTTCTAAGCTCTATAGGGTTCTCCCAGAACCATTCTTTGTAGACAAAACAGTCCCTGTAGCCGTTTGTAATAAGCGTTATCGGATTAAACATCAATATTTTACGCAAGATGAGCGGCTTTATTTCCTGCGCATTATACAATATGCCTGACAGCCAGAAGAGCGCTGTCGTCAAAGATTTTACCAGATTGAGAAAGTCTCTGCTCATAGCCGAAAGCACCGATGCAAACAATCCCCAGGTCGTGAAGAACATGAACATCAGAAACATGTAAAACGGAAGCTGCAGATAGTAAATATCCGGCATGTAGCCAAAACCGATATAAATCAAGATGACGATGGTCAAAAGCCCCATATGCACTAAGAACAGCGACATGCTGACAAAGGTCGGTATGGTGCAGATGGGATATTTGATCTTCGTTACCAGATAAGTGTATCTGCGCAATGAGGCCGCACCGCCTGTAATCGTATCTCTCATGTAAAACCAGGGAATCATACCCGCGATAAGCCATAAGAAATACGGATATCCCTCGACTGGCTTTCCGTGCCGCAAACCGATGGTAAAAGCAAACCAGAACACAAAAATTTGGATCGCTGGTTTGATCAGTGCCCAGGCCCAGCCCAGGGCTGCCCCTTTATAGGTCTTAATGATATCTGACTTTGCAAGTTTAAAAAGCTGTTTTCTATAATCGATATGTGCTTTTATAATCTCTTTTAATGTCTCCACTTATCTTCCTTTCCTCTCACTCTTTTCCAAATCCTCTGGTGAATTAAAGTCTCTCGTTCCGTCCTCCATATAGACGTATTTTCCCGCGATTTTCTTTTCTTCAAAAGACATGCCCATAAACGACTGGTAGACCTGCCATCCGATGCATTTCTTGATTTCGCCCTGTAAGAACAGCTCTCTCACGTGATTTACGTGATGCCGAAAGACTTCAGCATCTTTGACTTTGACTGCGACAATGGATTTTTCATTTCCAAAGAACATCAAGTCATCTGTCTCCGTACTGACGATGGATTTAATCGCAGAATAGGAATAGTAGGTATCTCCATAGAGAAAGCAGACGTCATCTTCGATCAGTTCTGCCGTAAAACGGTCTATTTCTAACACGTTGTTGACGGGCTCATAGCGTCTTGCACCCTCGACCTCGTATCTGGGATCGTGAGAGGTGATGATGATCTCACACTGGGCGTCATACATCCGCAGAAGTCTGACGGTTCTGGCGAGAAGCGTCTCTCCTTCCACTTCGATAAAGTGTTTTGGTATGTCGTGGTAATTGTTCCACCTGGTGCCCTTTCCGTCAGCCATGATAATGTATTTCATTGGTAGTCTCCTAATTCGTCATTTATTTCTTGATTACCTTATGGTAGCGGTAAAAGTCTCCCAACTCGTCGTTTCTCTGTCCGCCCCAAAGCTGAATGATGTTCACGCCAGAAGAAGTGTTCGCCTCTATGATGCAGATGCTGCCATCCTCGATCACCAGTATGTCCCAGGCGATGAAGTGCATATACGGCATGTGGTTAGCTAACTCCAGGATTTCCACCTTGATGGCATCCCAGTTCGGAATCGCCGCTCCTTCGATAGGTGCGCCTGAATCGGGATGAACCTTGTACACATTTCGATTGTGCAGGCATCTGGCTTCGCTGAGCACACCTGTTTCCAGGTCGATCTTTGCAACCAGCCCCCCTCTGCTGCCATTATCCACCGGAATCGTCGCCGCTGTGCCGATTCTCTGCACAGCAAAGAACACCTTGAATTCGTGGGTGTGTATATCTCTCAGGGTAATGAGCCTGATGGTGTTTACGGTCTTGTCATAGATATCGTCAGAATATTGATGCTGCTTCATGGACTCGCAGATAAACCAGTCGTCCCTGCCCTGCAGGAACTTGACGAAATCCTCTTCTGTGTATTCGTCCTTATCCACAAAAATCTTGCCGTCCTCGTAGATCAGGATATTGACGCCGTTGCCTTTTCCTGCCCCATAAGGTTTGATAAACAGCTTGCCTTTTTCTCTGAGCAGGGTGATGGCGTCTTCATACTCCATGCGCCTGCTGTCAAAGCTGGTCAGAAAACCGTGATTTTTGATCATATAGCTTGCAGGCACTCTGACATATTGCTGCAAAATCTCAGCAGCCGCAATCTTGTTGTTGAGCAGAAAGTCAAAAGGCTCGTTGATATATCTGGAGCGATACCAGTCAAACTCGGACAGATATTCGCTCTTGTCATTGTGGTCAAAATCGTAGAGCATCCACTGATCCGCCAAAAACCCGCCACAGACATTGGCTCTGATCTTTTTCCAAAACGGACATTTAAAATTGTTCTTTGCAAAGACGATTCTTCTCCAATATAAGATAAATAATTTCAATTTTTTGATGCATTTTTTTGCGAATTTAAACATGCTCTCTTCTCTTCCTTATGCTAAATTTCTGATGACGACCTCTGCCAGCTTGGCAGTGGAAGTGCCCAGTTCCTCCGGCAGATATTTTTTTCGGTACTCGTCCAGGGCCTGCTGGTTGTAGTGACTCGATTCCAAATCCCGGATCAGCTCACCCGCGTCCTTGAAGGCGCAGCCAGGCATGGACTCAAAAGGGTTGACGTTGATGCCGTTTTTTTCTGTGTATTCCTCGTAATCATAGAGATAATAGTAGGTCTTTTTTCCCAAAACAGCTCCCTCCACCGCAATGGCCGAGTAATCTGTAATTAAATAATCACACACAGCCAAAAGGTCTACGGCCTTGAAATCCGGGCAGAGAAGCACACCGTCCCGATTGCATTCTATCTTTTGATTAGGATGCCCTTTTACAATCAGTATATATTGTTCAAAGTCAATTTCTTTTAATAAATTTTGCCAGTTTAACTCTATGTTTCTTCGAAAAGTAGGCGCATAGAGAATCACCTGTTTTTCTGCAAGTTCCGGGTACGCCGCGAGGGCTGCTTCCCGATTGGCCTGTTCACTCTGCAGCAGGTGGTCGATCCGCGGCAGGCCGATGTTGAGCAGCTTGTTCTCCGTCGTGTGAAAAGACGCACAGTAATAAGGATTCCACGCCTTGCCGCCTGCAATGATGATGTCGTAGTTTTCGTGCATGTGCAGAAGGCGGGCGAGTTGCTCTCCCCTGCCCGATTCTTTTCCCAATGTCTGATAGCCCGACTTTTTGATCTTGCCGATGGCATGCCACATCTGAATGACGGTCAGCTTGTCCTTGTGATGGAGCAGCGATACTGCCGGCCAATAGGCATCCAATACGCACACCCGGCTGGTAGCCAGGTGGTACATGCTCTTCAGGGTATCTATTGCAAAACCGACAAGACCGCTTTTGCTGTCGTCCAGTCGATTACAGATCGCTATAATTTGAACATCCGGATTCTGCCGCAAAAGTTCGTCTTTTAACATAGAAAAATCCAGGCTCAGTTCATCTGACTGCCTGCTCAAAAACAATACCTTATTCTCTTTGCTCGGGAATAATTTGAGAATCCCGTATAATATCATCAAGCAAAATTTGCCTATATTGATTACAAAACTCATATTTTAATCACCTTAACATAGTATAACAGTTTATCATAATTATGGGTTTTTGTAAAGGAAACACAAAGCTTTCGGCTATATTTTACCATAGTCTCCTGCTGAATGAAAGCAATACTTTAAAATCAAAACACCGCCCAAGGTATCAAACCCTGCGCGGCGTTTTGCCTGTCATGCGATAGCATCGTTTTATTTTTCCCTTCAGATGTGCAAGGGCTGCAAGTGCTTTTCTGTCAGCAGGTCATTGAGCTTCCCTACGTCGAAAGCTCCCGTGTTGATTGCTACCGCAATTCTCACATCTCTCTCACTTTTCGGATTCAGTCTGCAGTGACCCCCGATTTCCAAGGCTTTGTTGGTTTCTTCATAGTTCATACATGCGCCAAAACATAATGCTATGATTTTGTCTCTCCCCGGATTTCGTTTCACTCCCCCTGTTATATTATAAACGTAGTTTTTGTTGACCCTGCTCCTTGCAACCACTTGACTCATAGGTATCCTTTTTGCTTCTGCAATTTGATGAAGATACTGGTAAAAGTATTTGACTTCCTGTTCTTGTTGGCAACCTCTGAGGTAACCCTCCACCTGCTCTTCCGTTTTTAAGGCTTTGACAGCCTCTTCCAGGTTTCTGGTGTCCTTATCCATTTTTCCTGGCTGCGATGATGGTGCCGGCGATAAAGAAGATGCCAAAGGCCAATGAGACGGTAGCCCAGATTTTTAAATCTGCGTAGCTGCCGGCATTCATATAGCCGATTACAGCCCCTGCCAGATAGAATCCTCCTGCCGTAAAGGCGCCCCCTTTGCCTCCTTTTCTGGTCACCAGACCGATGATGGCGGCGATGATCATGCAGATGCCCAACATGATGCCTGCACTACCTCCAAGTTCTCCATTTTCCTGCAGTGTATTACTAACGCCTGCCGCACAGGACTGGAGAGCGATAATCACAAATAGTATCATGGAGATGATGCTCAGTATCAATTTCGTCGTTTTCATATTTTGTTCCTTCCTTTCTTTGATTTACAACTACATCATAGCTCATGGCCAAAGCAAAATGTCGTGCTGCCAGCAAGAAAAAAGCACCCACATGGGGTGCATACATTCTGCCTTTAATTAGCAAGGTCAAACATTAATCGGTTCAAGGCCGTACTCATCCAGTATCAGATTGATCTTGGTCACGTCGTTCATACCGCCGTTAATCGCTACGGCAATGCGCACGTCCCGCTCATCCTTAGGGTAAAGTGGCGCGACATTTCCAATTTCCAAAGCCCTCTGCGTTTCACTGTAGGACATCTCAGCGCCGATACAGAGCGCCAGAATCTTATCTCTGCCGGGCTTTTTCTTGTCGCCGTTGAGGATGTTATAGACATAATTCTTGTTGATCCCGCTGCGGGTGATAACGTCGGCTGTGGTCAGATTCTTCTGTGCGATGATCCAATTGAGATACTCATAAAAATAAGCAAACCCCGACTGACCATGCTTTTGGATAAACTGATCTGCCTCTTCACTTTTATGTATTTTCTCCAGGGCCTTTGACAAAGTTCTCGTCGTATCTTTCTCCATAATCTCCCTCACAACATATGTTCAACTTCCTGTCCATATGTTACAATACCCTTAAGCAGAAATCAAGAAAAAAGGAGAAAGCGATGTCTTTAGAAAGCGAATTCACCCTTTCTTTTTATAAGGAAGTTGCCGTCATCAACGAAAAGCACCAGGTTTCTTTGGTGCAGCACGTAGAGTCCCGCAAGCTCTATGTCAAAAAAATCGTGTCGCCGCACAACTTGGAAATCTATCAGATTCTGAAAAGGGAACACTTTGCCAGTATCCCTGCAATCAGAGAATTGATTGCAGAAGACGACCGCCTGATCATTATCGAAGAATATATCAGCGGCCAGACCCTGGAAGAGATTCTGACACAGCGCCTATGTTCTGAAGAGGAAACCAGGCAGATCCTCACAGATCTGTGTCAGATTCTCAAACCGCTTCACGATTACGATCCGCCCATCATTCATCGGGATATCAAGCCGTCCAATCTGATTCTGGACAGCCAGAACCACCTGTATCTCGTCGATTTTGATGCGTCAAAGAACTACGATCCCGCTAAATCCAGAGATACGGTTCTGATGGGAACAGAAGACTATGCCGCGCCAGAGCAGTACGGCTTTCTGCAGTCCAGCCCAAAGACGGACATCTTCTCCATGGGCGTGTTGGCAAACAAAATGCTGACCGGCATGCTGCCCTCAGCAAAACGGCCAGCAGGCGCCTTTGGCAGAATCATTGAAAAGTGTATTTCTATGGACCCTGCGGATCGATTTCCTTCCGTCACCGCCCTCTCTGCTGCCATCGCAAAAGCCGGCCAGAAATCCTATGCCCTGCCCGGCTTTCGAAAAAGATCGATAAAAAGTATGATGGTGTCCGGCGTCTGGTATCTCTTCCTCCTCACGCTGACCCTGTCCATGAAGGTAGAGGATGCCGCCGGAGTCGCCCTCA
>UMIU01035699.1_pt1 | contig 11120 bp, 8 predicted proteins | sample 1965871 | NCBI WGS metagenome assembly UMIU01 (sample SAMEA4836132, study PRJEB28245) | human gut metagenome | biome: gut microbiome; material: fecal sample | place: Denmark | collected 2008
TAATTGACAATTTCTTCAAAGACAGGCAGTGCTGAACTGCTGCCTGTTCTTCCGTTTTCAGCGATGACTGTTACGGTATATTCCGGGTCTTCTGCCGGAAAGTAACCTGTAAACCAGCCGTGAACTGTTTCGTCCTCTCCACCGCCTGCTTCAGCAGAGCCGGTCTTTCCTGCCGCTGTCACGTGGGTCTGGCTGCCTGCCGCCGTGCCTTCCACGCAGACGAGTTCCATCATCTCTCCAACCTCTGCAGCCGTAGTCTCTGTCATCACACGCTGCCCCTGGTCTTCTTGATTTTGCTGACTCATAATCACAGATAAACTGTGGTCGATTCCCTTGTTTGCGATGATGTTGGTCATCTTTGCGATTTGTATCGGCGTAACCAAAAGACTTCCCTGGCCGATGGACAGATTCGAGAGCCCGCTATATGCTCTTTCACTCTCGTCCGGAAAACTACCTGCTTCTTCATCAGGAAATCCGGCAATCGTCGTCTTGCCCAAGCCCATCCGCCTCGCCATTTCAATGATATTTTCAGAACCGGTTTTCTTACCAAGCTGCGCAAAATAGCAGTTACACGACTGGGCGAAAGCCTGCCTCAGATCCAAAGTACCATGACCATCCGGCTTCTCTTCGCAGATTAAATCGACGCCATTGACGGTGACTTTTCCCTTACAGTCGAAGGTATCGTCCATTGTAATATTACCGCTTTCAAGGGCTGCAGCAGCGACGACGATTTTAAAAACAGAACCTGGCGGATACAGCCCCTGCACTGCTTTATTAATCAATTCTCCATTATCGCTGGTCAGATAGCTGTCTAGGTGATTCGGGTCGAAGACCGGTGAACTGGCCATCGCCACCACCTGCCCGGTTTTAGCCTGGAGCACGACGACGGCACCGGAAATTCCATTGTCACTGAGGATTTCCTCCACCTTTTTCTGCAAGTTTGCATCAACTGTCGTCACCAGCGCGGATGGACTTACTTTATCCCCTGTTCCTATTTCTGTCACGCCGATCCCCTTGATCGGTTCGCCGATGCCGTTTCCCATCATAGAAAGTACCGCCGGAGATGAGGCCAGCCTGTCCTGAAACATCTTTTCAAGACCAGCAACACCGGTGCCGTCTGCATCGTTCAAGTACCCGATCAAATGCGCCGCAATCTGTTCTTCTTCATATCTGCTGCTGCCGCAGAAGACATAAGCGCCGAATTCGCTGACCAACTTTTCGTTGACATAACGATCGTACTTCTGCGCTTTATAGACGACGTAATTGTCACCCTTGCTTCCTGCCAACTGGCCGCCGATCTGACTGATCAGTTGTTCCATCTTCACCGTACAGTTTTTTCGGTTCAATAAGTAGTAGTAACTGGAGCAGGAGTCAGTCAGCCTGACCATGTTTCTGTCATAAATCGTTCCCCTGGCATCATCACTTTGGATTTGAATGGCATACTGCCCCTGCGCACCGCTTTCCAGTTCTTCATGGCACATGACTTGAATATAATAAAGTCTGCCGCAAAGTGCTGCCAAAACAGCGATACTAAGGATGAACACGATTCTGACCCTCTTCTGCATATAATCCTCCCCACTCTCCGTAAATAAAAAAGCTCTGAAGATATTTTTACCTTCAAAGCCTTTTATTATACGTCTCGCAGTTTAAAGTCTGTGCATGAACAGTCCGCTGCCGATTTTCGGTTCGAACCAGGTGGATTTTGGCGGCATGATTTCCCCATGATCGGCGATATTCATCAGTTCCTCCATAGATACCGGGTAGACTGCAAAGGCCACCTTCATATCCAGAGTCGCTCTGCGTTCCAGTTCTTTCAGCCCTCTGATTCCTCCGACAAAGTCAATCCTCTGATCGATACGAGGGTCCTCAATTTGGAGAATTGGCCCCAGGAGATGCTTCTGCAAAATGGAAACATCCAGCGCATCGATGATATCGTCTGGGATAATGCGCGCTTCACAGACCAGCTTATACCAATGCCCCTCCAGATACATAGAAAATTCGTGCAGCGCGTCCGGCCGGTACGGCATGCTGCCTTCATCAGTGACGACAAAACCAGCCTCAGCGATCTTTTTGAGGAATTCTGCTTTTGTATATCCCGCCAGATCTTTGACCACCCTGTTATAGTCGTAGATGCGCAAATCTTTATCTGGAAAAATCGCAGCCATGAAGAAGTTGAACTCTTCCTCTCCAGTATAGTCCGGGTGCTGACTGCGTCTCAATTCACCCACCTTGCAGGCTGATGCGCTGCGATGATGCCCATCGGCAATATAGAAATCCGGGATCTGGTCAAAAAGTCCACAGAGTGCTGCAATCAAATCATCGTCCTTGATCACCCACAGTGTGTGTCCGATACCGTCCTTTGTGACAAAATCATATTCCGGCTCACAACTTTGCACATATCCTTCAATGATGGTTCTGATCTGCAGATTATCCCTATATGTCAAAAAGACAGGCTCGGTATTGGCATTACAGACATCAAAATGGTTGATCCTGTCTATCTCTTTTTCAACTCTGGTAAACTCATGTTTCTTGATGACATTATTCTTGTAATCATCGATACTGACACAGCCGACGATCCCTGTCTGGTAACGTCCGTTCATCTGCTGTCTGTAGATATACAGGGCAGGTGCATCCTCTTCGATGAAAACTCTCCTGTGCAGGTATTCTTCGATATTCTGTTTCGCCTTTTCATAGACAGACTTATCGTAAGGATCTTTTACCTCCGGCAAATCGATCTCTGCTCTGCTGATGTGCAGGAAACTATCGGGATTTCCCTTCGCCATCTGCGCAGCCTCTTTTCTGTTCATCACGTCATAGGGCAGGGCGGCCACGCTTTCTGCCTTGTCTTTTGCCGGCCGCACTGCTCTAAAAGGTCTGACTACTGCCATAATTACTTCATCTCCTTACAAATATATTCTATGACTTCTTCTATTGACATGTTCGTCGTATCTACTTCTATGGCGTCCTCTGCCTTTCTGAGAGGTGTGACATCCCTGGTCGTGTCGTTGTGGTCTCTGGCCTTCATATCCGCTAAGACCTGCTCGTAGTCCACCTTCTGCCCTTTTTCCAGAAGTTCTTTATATCTGCGCTTTGCCCGCTCCTCAGGTGAAGCGGTGATGAAGAACTTGTATTCTGCATCAGGAAAGACGACGGTGCCGATATCACGGCCGTCCATGACCACGCTCTTTGCCTGTCCCATCTTCTGCTGCAGGTCTACTAATTTCTTGCGGACAATGGCGACTGCGGAACATCTGGATGCCTGTTTTGATATCTCCGGCGTACGGATCAAGTCGTTAACCACCTGTCCGTCCAAGATGGTGTCCCCTTTAGAAAAATCAATTTCCGTCGTATCAAGCAGTTTCTGAATGCCTGCCAGATCATCGACGCTGATGCCTTCTTTCAGCATCTTATAGCCAATGGCCCGATACATGGCTCCCGTATCGATATAGTCTATGGAAAGCTTCTGTGCAACAGCCTTTGCAATGGTGCTCTTGCCTGCCCCGCTAGGTCCGTCTACTGCGATTCTTATCATATCTTCCATCTCTATCTCCTATTTGTTTCCGATTAATTTCTCGATTTCTTTGATAAAAGTATTCACATCTGTAAACTGCCTGTACACAGAAGCGAATCTCACGTAAGCCACCTCGTCCACCTTCTTCAACTGATCCATGATCAATTCTCCGATAAAAGTGCTCTCTACTTCTTTTTCCATCAAATTGTTGAGTCCTCGTTCAATCTCGTCGACGATGCGCTCAATTTCGGCCATCGGCACCGGTCTTTTTTCACAGGCTTTGACGATGCCGCTCATGACCTTGCTGCGGTCAAAGGCTTCCCTTCTCCCGTCTTTCTTTATAATCATGATGATAGATTCTTCTACTTTTTCATATGTGGTAAAACGCTTGCCGCAGTTTTCACATCCCCTTCTTCTTCTGATGGCATGTCCTTCTTCCGTCGGCCGCGAATCAATGACTTTTGTGTCTGGATTTTCACAATATGGACATCTCATTTCGTCCCTCCCGCTTCTCATCTACAAGAAAAAATGTAATAATCTTTATTGTACTACATATTGTGTTTATTTTCCATAGAATTTATCAAAATGTATCCAAATCCACTAAGACCACATCGTCACCGATGGTCCTGATCCTGTCCCATTTTATGACGAAATCGTCCTCCCTGCTGCCAAAAAATCGAAAAATCCCTTTCTCCGCCGGTATCACAATTCCATCGATGGTTCCTTCTTCCAGGTTCACCTCTATATCGTAAATAAATCCCAAGCTTCTTCCATCACTAATGTTGATCACTTCTTTGTTTTTCAGTTTGTCCGTACTCAGCATTTTTTGTCCCTCCATCTTATTGTTCGTATACAGGATATATATATTCGCTGGTCAAAGGGATTATGCATCAATACAATCAAAACAGCCGTACTTCTTTTGTCGAAGTACGGCCATAGGGTATTAGGCGCCGATTTTCATATGTGCTTCTTTTTCGAAATATTCCTTCGTCTCTCTTGCAACGACGCCGCTCAGTGCGACCAATGCAATCAGGTTCGGAATTGCCATCAAGCCGTTGAAGATGTCTGCAATCGTCCAGACGGCTTCGACAGTCAGGAACGGTCCGATCAATACTGCCAGTATGTAGATCCACTTATAGGTCAGAAGTACATTCTTTTTCTTTCCTACCAGATACTCCAGGCATCTCTCAGAATAGTAGTCCCATCCTAAAATTGTAGTAAACGCGAAAAACGCCAAGCAGAGCATCAGTACGAAAGCGCCTGTGCTCTGGCTCCAAGGCAGCCCCTGTCCAAAAGCGTAGGCAGTGCATTCCGCACCTTCCAGTCCCTGATCCATGGCACCGGTCATAATCAGAGTCGTACCCGTCATGGTGCAGATGACGATGGTGTCAATGAAAGTGCCGGTCATGGAAATCAGACCCTGTCTTACGGTCGTCTTTGTCTTCGCTGCAGCTGCTGCAATCGGTGCGCTGCCCAGACCTGCTTCATTGGAAAAGATACCTCTGGCAACACCCTTCTGCATGGCTACCATCATAGCCCCTAGAGCACCGCCTGCCATGGCGCGAAGGCCGAAAGCAGACTTGACGATTTCTGCAATGGCTGCCGGAAATTCTTTGATATGAAATATAATAATAGCGAGGCATACTACTACATACATCACTGCCATAAATGGGACAATGATCGTAGTAACGCTGGAAATACGCTTGATTCCGCCGATAACAACCAAAGCCGTTGCTGCGGCAACGATGATGGCGGCTGCAACTGTCGCAACGGAATATTCTCCGCCGAACAGGGAAATCATATGCTGACTGTCAGGGTCAGCAAAGTTCTTTACCGCCGAAGCGATTCCGTTAACCTGTGTAATCGTACCGATTCCTAAAAGTCCGGCACCTACACCGAAGATGGCAAAGAGCTTGGCCAGCCATTTCCAACTTGCTCCCATCCCTTTTTCGATGTAATAGAAAGGTCCGCCCAAGGCATGTCCTTCATCGTCTATGGTCCTATACTTTACAGCTAAGAGACCTTCTGAATACTTGGTTGCCATTCCAAAGAAGGCTGCCAGGATCATCCAGAAAAGTGCTCCCGGACCACCTGCTGCAACTGCCGTCGCCACGCCCACGATGTTTCCTGTACCGATGGTAGCAGCCATTGCTGTACAGAAAGCGCCAAAGCTGGTAACTTCTCCCTCTGCGCCTTCTTCGTTGGTCAGCATGAACTTCAATGCTTTACCCAGTTTTCTCACTTGGACCACTTTGACTCTGCACGTCAAAAGGATTCCTGTACCCATGATCAATACGATGAGGGGTATGCCCCAGACAAAATCATCGATACTCTTCAAAATTTCTGTAAAATTCATTCCTTCATCTCCTCTTTCTTTTGTCAAATTAAATAAAGCAAAAGCCGAATTATTGAATTCGGCTCTAGAGAGATGACATAAGCTATTTAGATGAACTATCGGCTCTGTCCTCTTTGCCTGAGATATCACGTATGGGTTGCTTATGTCCATGCGCTTAAACCTTCGGCGACCTTGCGGTACTCTCCAGAGAGGTAGTCTGCCCTTCAGATTCTTTGGAAATCAAAAAGACCAAATTGTCTGAAATACAAACTAACGTAAAGAGTGTATCATACAATTTGGTCTATTGCAACAAATTTTGGTATCTTTTTCTGTAATTATTTGCTTACTTCTTTTCCATAATCCATGACTTTATCCATGACCTTGTTCAAAAGAAGGGAAGTACGGTATCCTTCCTGGTCGCAGTATTCTTCAATCGTCATCTTAAACTGCTCTTTGAAAGTCTTTTCTGTGTAACCTGAACTCTTAAGAAGATTTTCCATATACTCTTCGTATTCCTTATCAGTCACTTCCAGATCTTCTTTTTCAGCGATATAATAGCAGACCATATCCTGTTTTACTTTTTCTTTGGCATATTTTTTGATGGTCTTCTTGAATTCTTTTTCTGTATAGCCGACAGCTTCCAGATAGTCTTTCCATTCGTAGCCGTAAGTTTCTGCCGTCTGTTTAAATGATTTGGACAAATTCTCTTCTGTCGTCTTCAGTTCTTCTTCCGGATATTTGCTGACCTTTGATTTGTCGACGATCTTTTCCCAGAGTGACTGCTTGATCTCAGTCTCTGCCTTGGCCTTCTTTTCTTTGAGAAGGTCTTCCTTTACGGACTTCTCATAATCCTTGAGGTTGTCATATTCACTGTTTTTCTTGACGAAGGCTGCATCGTACTCAGGAACTTCTTCGACCTGTTTGCTGTTGATCGTTACTTCGAAAACAACATCTTTGCCCTGCAGGTCTTTTTCGGAGTAATCCTTCGGGAAGGTCAGGTTCAGTTTGACTTTTGAGCCGACCTTTTTTCCAATCAGTCCATCGGTAAAGCCGTCGATAAATGGTGTCTGACCAATAGTAATGCTCTGATTATCAGCGCTACCCTTGTCAAAGGTCTTTCCATCAATTTTTCCTTCGTAGGAAACATCGATGGTATCTCCGTCCTTGACAGTTCCAGATTTAATCGCCTTGGTCTCTGTCTTTGCTTCCAGGTTTTTCTGAATCTGCTCCTGCACATCATCTTCGCTGACCGACACGGAGACTTTCTTGTATTCCAATCCCTTGTAGTCACCTACTTTTACATATTCTGAAAGGTCATAATTGTACAATTTGCTGCCACATCCCGATAATAAAAACAGGGAAGTCAGGCAAAGTACGGAAATAATGCCTATTGAAAAAAATCTTTTCTTCATACGTTATCCATCCTCTAATCTTAATACTTTTATCCGTTTCCAGACTATCTCATTCTAACATGGGTTTTGTCCATTTTCAAATATTATGTCAATATTTCACATAAAATACACAATCATTTGAAAAAACATTCTGACCTGCAGGCTTTTAGCCCCCGCAAGCCAGAATGTCATCGATTCATAAATTAATGATCTATCGGTACTGCGTCTGAGAGGTCTTCTTGTTTCGCCTCTTTCAGCGCTCTCTTCTTCTTTCTTGAGATACCCGTTACTGTAATGTATACCAACATCAGAACGGTGGCCAAATATGGAATTGCCGTCGTCAATTCCGAAGGAACCCCCACCGACTGCAGTCTCAGACCTAACGCCTGGAGGAAGCCGAAGAGGATCGCTGCACCGAAGACCTTCGGTGGATTTGCCATGCCGAAGATGACGCAGGCGAAAGCGATAAATCCGCGGTTAGCACTCATGCCTTCCGTGAAGCAGTTCAAATATCCCAAGGACAGATGGGCTCCTGCAAAGCCGCAGAAGATGCCGCAGAGGATACTCGCCAGTACCTTCATCTTGACCGGACTGACACCGGCTGTCTCCAGCGCCTCCGGATGTTCACCCGCTGCCCTCATCCAGAAACCGTAAGGCGTCCTATACAGGAATATCCACACGGCGAAGACCAGCAGCCAGGACAGATATACAAATATAGAATGACCACTGAGAACAGGTCCGATGAACGGGATTTCCTTGATCAGCGGAATCTCTACCACTGGCAGCCCTTTAATGGACTCAGATACCCACGTTCCCACCTGTCCATACACATTACGCAAAATAAATACCGTCAGGCCTGCCGCGAAGGTGTTCAAAGTCATACCGATGATGAATTCGTCGCTCTTCAGTTTGACCACAAAAAGAGCGAAGAATAGGCCAATGAGAATGCCGACCAACACTGCCGCAAGGACACCCATGGGCGCGCTGACAAACATGAAGCTGAAAGCCACCGCCACGAAAGCACCTGTCAGAATCATACCCTCCATTCCGATGTTCATGATGCCTGCATGCTCAGTGAATAGTCCGCCGAGAGCCGCCAGGATGACAGGGGTTGCGTTACGAATCGTATTTTGAAATAGTCCGACGCTAAATATTGTTGCTATCTGATCCCACATTTGCGCTGACCTCCTTTCTTGCCTTTGCTTTTGCCGCTTGCTGCATTCTCTTATGTTCAATCCAGACGGAAATGCCCTTCTGTGCCGCCATCAGGAAGATGATAATTGAAAAAATAATATCATAAATCTGAGAGGAGATGCCAACAGTCAAATCCATCATAGTTGCACCTGTGCTTAATATTGCAAAGAAGAAACTCATGATGATGATACCGAGCGGGTTGTAGTTCATAATCATTGCCACCAGCATGCCGTCAAAGTAAAATTCATTACTCACGCCATCGGTCATGCGGCCTTGATATCCATAGACTAACAACATGCCGACAAATCCACAGATAGCCCCCGAGGCTACCATAGACCCGATCATGATTTTTCCACTAGACAGACCAGAAAATTTGGAAAATCTGTAATTTTCTCCAGTTACTTTCATCTCCAAGCCAACACTGGTCTTTTTCATCACGTACCAAATAAAGAATGTGACTATCGCTCCCGTAATAAATCCTGTGGTTAGATTCGAGGCCATGATCAGTTTACTGAACCGCAGCGTATCAGGAAGATAATCGGTACCTTTTGTGATAGACTTTAAAGGTGAATTCCAAGGTCCATTAACGAGATAAGTACAAACCTGTATTGCTACCGTGTTAAGCATGATAGTGGTGATGACCTCACTGACACCCAATTTCACTTTCAGAATCGCCGGAATCCAGGCATAAAAGCCGCCGACGATGACTGCACATAAGAGTGAAATTACGATAATAATTGGTGCGGGCAGACTGGAAAGCCAAAGGCCCGTCATGGTGGCAGCCAACGCACCAAAGAACAACTGTCCTTCACCACCGACGTTGAATAGCCCCCCCCTGGCGCCAATAGCTGTTGCAAGACCCAGAAGACAGAGCGTCATAGCTTTGTCTATGGTGTTTCCGATAAAACGCTCGTTACCGATGGAACCCTTGATCATTGCGCTGTAGCCTTCAATCGGACTGTAACCCGTTATAGCCATCAGAACAGCGCCGATCAGCAGGGCAACGACAATACTGGCAATTAGAGATAGGATGTACTTTGTGTCAATGTTCTTCAAATATTTCACGCCTGTCCACCTCCTGCCTGCGTTTCTGCAGCTTTGCTGCGGTCTCCCGTCATGTAATAACTGATATCCATCTTATCGATTTCTCCCTCTGCAAACTCACCCGTCACTTTCCCTTCGTACATGGTAATGATGCGGTCACTGAGACGGAAAATTTCATCCAAGTCTGCACTGGCAAGAAGGATTGCACACCCCTGGTTTCTTTTATCAATAATGCTCTGGTGGATGAACTCAATAGCGCCTACGTCCACACCTCTGGTCGGCTGGGCGATAATCAAAACTGGCGTATCAAAAGAGAACTCTCTGGCTACGACAACTTTCTGCATGTTACCTCCGGAAAGTGAGCCGACCTCTGTATCAATGCCAGCACCTCTGATATCGAACTTCTCAGAAATCTCTTTGGCATACCTCGCAATGGAGGATTTTTTCAGATGAACCTTGTATTTTGAAAAATCCGGACGGCGCTCCTTGCCAATAATCAAATTCTCTGTGATAGTAGAAGGTGAGGACACACCGGTGGAAATTCTGTCTTCCGGTATATGTGCCAAGCCTAATTGGCGAATTTGACCAGGGTCCATGCCGTTGATCTTCGTTCCTTCTACGAAAGCCTCCCCAGACAGAATACCTCTCATTCCTGTGATAGCTTCGAGAAGTTCACTCTGCCCATTGCCTTCAATAGCTGCAATGCCAAGGATTTCTCCCGCATGTACTTTTAAGTTGACGCCTCTTACGGCCAACAGTCCGCGATTGTCCGCCACCTGTAAGTCCTTTACTTCAATTTCCACATCGCCCTGTGTTCCATGTTTTTCCATCTTGTCAAAAAGGACGTCGCGACCCACCATCATGGAAGCCAAAATCTTTTCATTGACGTCCTTGGTGTTCTCTACGCCTACCAGCTTACCCTGGCGCATCACGCCGACTCGGTCAGAAATTGCCATGACCTCATAAAGCTTGTGGGTGATGATGATGACCGTCATATCCTTTTCGCGGACGATTCTCCTGATAACGTTAAATAGTTCTTCTGTTTCCTGTGGCGTCAGAACTGCTGTAGGCTCGTCCAAAATCAGGATATCCGCACCGCGATACAGCGTTTTGAGGATTTCCACCCTCTGCTGCAGACCAACACTGATTTCCTGCACTACCGCCTTGGGATCTACTACTAAACCGTAATCATCGACCAAATCCTGAGTAGCCTTTTCTGCCGCTTTTAAGTCATAGAAAACTTTGTGCTTTCTCGGCTCTTTACTGAGAGCGATGTTCTGCGCCACAGTAAAGGACGGCACCAACATGAAGTGCTGATGTACCATACCGACTCCATTTTCAATGGCTTCGCTGGGCGTATGTTTTTCCATCTTGTTACCCTTGATGTAGACATTTCCGTTGGTCGGTGTATTGATACCGTAGAGGATATTCATCAAGGTACTCTTCCCTGCGCCATTTTCCCCTACCAAAGCGAAGACCTCGCCCTTCTTAATATCAAAAGAAACGTTGTCATTAGCTAACACGCCAGGAAACTGCATGGATATGTTCTCGAATTTTATGATTGTATCTTGCAAAGCTTTTACCTCGCATTTCTCCGTAGTTTTTATTTTTAATTCAAGTATCAAACAAAGCGTGGCGTTTAACA
>UMIU01035109.1_pt1 | contig 11104 bp, 11 predicted proteins | sample 1965871 | NCBI WGS metagenome assembly UMIU01 (sample SAMEA4836132, study PRJEB28245) | human gut metagenome | biome: gut microbiome; material: fecal sample | place: Denmark | collected 2008
TCAGTATTTCTATGAGCCAGTTGTTTGAGCGTGCTGAATCTGAAATCTTATAACCAAGCCTGGCCCTCTTCCAGCTCTACGGTAAAAATACGGCTGTTGTTTTTGGGATCCTTCGCCTGATGATATTTGAAAAGCATCTCCTTTTCGTTGAGCATACCGAGGATCTCGATCTTGCCCGTTTCATGCGACATCGCATAGCGAATCCGCTTGCTGAAGCCGTTGCACCTGGCCTTGGCCTGATCCACAATTTGCACGCCCTCTGCAAGCGGCACCTGAAACTGTGTTTTCACATGGGTAACAGGCCTGCACTGAAAGATGTAATAGGGGATTACACGGTTACGAATCAGGGAGTTGAGCAAGGTTGCAAGCGTATCCGGATCATCATTGACGCCGCGCAGCAGAACAGTCTGGTTATTGACGATCACGCCGGCGCTCAACAAGGCGTCAATGGAGGCAACCGCCTCGGATGTCAATTCCTTTGCATGGTTGAATTGGGTCGTGACATAGATGGTTTTCTTTTTGCCGTACTCCCGCAAAAGGCTGATCAACTCGGCATCCTCTGTAATGCGGGAGGGAAGCGTGACCGGAATCCGTGTGCCGAAACGGATAAAATCCAGGTGCTCAATTCCAGCAAGCTCCTGCAAATAGTAGGAGATCACGCTGTTGCTGTTGAGAAAAGCATCTCCTCCGGAAATCAGGACATTATTAATCTCCTTATGTTCTTTGATATAGGCAAGAATCGGGGCAAAGGTTTTGGCAACTTCCTCATCTGAAGTACCAACCAGCCTTTTGCGAAAGCAGTGGCGGCAATACATTGCGCATTTGCTGGTTGAGAGAATCAGCGTCGTCTGCGCATATTTATGTTGCAGGCCCTCTGTTTTGGTATTGCTGGCCTCGCCGCTGGTGTCCCACATGCCGGCATCATCCAATTCCTCCAGCGCAGGAAGGCTCATCTTGCGAATTGGATCATTCGGATCATTTGGGTCGATCAGGGAAAGGTAATAGCGGGGAATAGACATCGGGAACTCATCAACGATTGATTTTAATTTTGCAATCTCAGAGCTTTCGAGGGGGATGTATTTTGCAAGCTCCTCGATGGTTGTCACATTGTTTTTTAATTCTTCTTGCCAGCGCATGGTTTCCTCCTTGGTGTTTTTAACCGAAATATTAATTATAATAATAGCATATTTCTGTAAGTTTTTTATGAATAAATAAAATTATATTCCATTTAACAATTGATTTTTTATTGAAATTTTGTTTTAGAATTTACAGAAATATCCTTATTCTGACAAAAAGCAATACAAGTTTGAATCAACAGAAAAACACCGTTTATGCCAGGCTTCCCTGCATAAACGGCTTGCGGAGAAGGACAGCAAACGCATTTTCAAATATCCTCTTCCGCTGGGAATAGGATACCCCGCTTATTCATCCTGTATGCAGGCTAAATTTTCCCAGCAATGCGATTGAAAATCAGAGCAGAATGTGTTATAATTTTACCATTATCAGATGATGAGGAGGATTCTGTGATGAAGCATATTGTAACGCTGAATCAGGCGAACCTGAAGAAAAGCGCCGCCAAGGGTGGCTGCGGCGAGTGCCAGGCATCCTGCCAGTCCGCCTGCAAGACTTCCTGCACAGTTGCTAACCAGAAGTGCGAGAAATAAGGGCTTTCAATCAAATCGGCTTCAAATGAAGGGGCAGGGGACTGTCCCTTCATTTTCCGTATAAATAAAAAAGTTGACAAGCGCTGTAATACGGAAGGCGGAAAGGAACACACGAACATGATTCATAAATTTTATTTAAACGGTTTTTATATTGTGCTGGATGTCAATAGCGGCGCAGTGCATGTGGTAGACCAACTCTCCTATGAGCTTCTGGACGGACTGGAAGCCCCTTTGGACGATCAATGTCCCAAAGAGGTGGCAGAGCATCTGCGCGCCTCCTATCGTGAGGCGGAGATTCAAGAAGCATACGAGGAGCTCTATGAACTCTATCAAAACGGGTTTCTCTTTTCTGCGGATGACTATGCGCCCTTCGCTGCCCAAATGGGGCCCGCGCCGGTAAAATCCATGTGTTTGAATATTGCGCACGACTGTAACCTGCGCTGCAGCTATTGCTTTGCCGCACAGGGGGATTTTGGGCATGGCCGTAAGCTGATGCCTCTCGAGGTGGGTAAGGCGGCAATTGATTTTTTAATCGCACATTCTGCCAACCGGCATAATCTGGAGCTGGATTTCTTTGGCGGAGAGCCACTGATGAACTTTGAGGTGGTTAAGCAAGTGGTGGATTATGCCCGCTCCATTGAAAAAGAGCACAACAAAAATTTCCGTTTCACCATTACAACCAATGGCCTACTCCTGACAGAGGACAAAATCGATTATATCAACCGGGAGATGTCAAATGTTGTCCTCTCCATTGACGGCCGAAAAGCGGTGAATGATTCCCTACGCTTCCGCGTAGATGGCAGCGGCAGCTATGATGCGATTGTGCCCAAATATCAGCGCCTTGTAGAAAAACGGCGCGGTGGGAAATTCGATCAATATTATGTCCGCGGCACGTTTACAAAGCAGAATCTTGATTTTACAAAAGATGTTATCCATATGCGGGAATTGGGATTTGACCAGATTTCGATCGAGCCTGTGGTGGCCGACCCAAAGCTGTTGCCCGTTGCCCTGACAGAAGAGGATTTGCCTCGTATCTGCGAGGAATATGAAACGCTCGCAAAAGAAATTATCCGCAGAAAAAGGGGAGGGGACAGCTTCAATTTCTTTCACTTCATGCTGGATCTTGACCAGGGACCCTGTGCCATTAAACGGCTGCGTGGTTGCAGTTGTGGCAATGAATACATTGCCGTTACGCCGGAAGGCGACATTTATCCATGCCATCAATTTGTCGGCATGGAGGAGTGGCGGATGGGAAGCGTTTTAGATAACAGTTTGGATCAATCAAAGAAGCTGATGTTTTCCAAAACCAACGTCTATGAAAAGCCGGAATGTCGTGAATGCTGGGCGAAATTTTATTGCAGCGGTGGCTGTAACGCGAACAACCTGCAATATGCAGGCGACGTTTTAAAGCCGCACAAACTCTCCTGCGCTTTGGAGAAAAAGCGGTTAGAATGCGCAATTATGATAAAAGCCGCTTTGGTAAGTGACGCAGAATAATTTTGTAATCTCAACGTAAATTAATAAAGTAAAGCCACCATATTCCTTCTGCTGAAAAAGGAGAAAAGGAATATGGTGGCTTTTATTGAGAATGCAAATTATCCCGGGGAATGGTTCTATTCCACGGATCTGCACCATAGGATGGCTCTAGAGGATATGTGTAAAAAGGAGGATGCTAAATGGGGACAAGACATATGCATCTGCGGGAAGCGCAACCACTTCCTGGAGGAATCTTGGCAGAGCGAATCCTATCCGGCTGGAAACTGATTTTATTGACCGCATTTTTTACTGCTGGCATGGCCTTTGGCGCGGTACTGGTGAAAAGCAGCGCTGACCATGAATGGCTTGAAAAGCTGCTGGATCTGTTGCAGGAATACAGTCTACTTCGCAGCACGCAGTCTCTCTTCGCTACCATATGCAATTCAATGCTGGCAAACATGCTCTATTTGGCCGGCGCTTTCGCAGCAGGGCTTTGTGCAATTGGCCTGCCGCTTCTCATGCTGCTGCCCTTTATCCGCGGCCTTGGGCTCGGTGCGGTATTCGGCTATCTCTATAGCGCGCAATCACTTGCCGGAGTGGGCTATTGCCTGTTAATCCTGTTGCCCGGCGCAATTCTCTCTACTGCTACGCTCCTCATTGGCTGCCGGGAAGGGATCACGATGTCCTTTGATGTTTTTACTGTAATGAACGGTAAAAAAATCCTGGATCATTCCCACAGCCTGAGGCTTTATTGTGTCCGTTTTGGCATTCTGCTTGTGTTACTTTTGTGCGCTTCTTTGGCAGATGCGTTATTTGCAAAAGCTTTTTCTGGATTTTTTCACTTTTGAGGTGTTTGGGAAGGCTTCTGCGCATGAAGCGGGTTTGCATCAATTGCAGCTTTAATCTGATCGTCCATGATATGTGTATAGATTTCTGTCGTGCCTAAATTTTCGTGGCCTAAAATCTCTTTTAGCACTAAAACATCCACCTTGCCATGCTGATACATCAGTGTAGCGGCCGTATGCCGCAGCTTGTGCACAGAAAGCCCCTGCCCAGAAAGTCCCGCTTTTTCTAAAAATGTGTATACAATATGCTGCACTGTTTTTGGACTGATCCGCTGTAGCCGGTTGCTCAGAAAAAGCGCATTTTTATCCCGTACACCGTCTACCGGACGCACCTTCAAATAGGCTCTCAGTGCATCCCGGCAAGCCTGGTTTAGATATAAAATACGCTCCTTGTCGCCCTTGCCCGTCACGCGGATCGTTTCTTCATCCTGAATGTCGCTCAAATTGAGGCCGACAAGCTCAGAAAGCCGCATCCCACAATTGAGAAAAAAAGTGATGATACAAAAATCGCGTTCCTTATTTTTACCGTCAATATGATTTAAAAGTGCAATGCTTTGATCCAGAGTGAGATACTTTGGGAGTGTCTTTTTTTGCTTTGGGGTATCCAACTCCTGCATCGGGTTTTCTTCCAAAAGTTTTTTCTGAAGAGTCAGGTATTTAAAAAATCCTCGAATGCTGGAAACCTTACGGGAACGGGTTTTCGCACTATTGTGACGTTCATTTTTGCAATATGATAAAAATGCATAAGCATCGCTAATAGACACTGTGCGTACAAAGGCAATGTCTAAATCAGTAATATCAATTTGATCAAAGGGTATTGAAACCGGCGCCAGCTTACGCGACATTTTTAAAAAGCGAAAAAAGGTACGAAGATCCATGGCGTATTCCTGCACCGTCAGCGGGGATTTATTCTTAATCACTTCCAGATACCGTAAAAAATCAGCAACAATAGATGGATACTCTGTATAATCAATGGATCTGTTTGGCATAGTCCTGCGCTTGGATTTGGGGAATCTATCATATCAAATCGGCTGTATGAATATTGAGGAAAATCCAATTTCCCTCCCCTAAATTATACAAAATATTTATTTTGTATAATTTTTTGCCAAATGTTCGCCCCTTCTCCCAAGCTTCCTCCTTCCAGCTTGTATTCATTATATCATCATTTCTCCCAACGTTCCAGCTGAGTTTTTACGCCCCTGCGCGGAATGCAAAAAAAGTGCCCCGGCATCATACCGGAACACTCGAAAACAAACAAAACGATTTATGTTTGCAAATCCATTTGAGCTGCACGCATCAGCTTGTGCACCTCATCCGGTGTCAATTCCCGCCAGTGTCCTGGAGGCAGCATACCAAGCTTGACAGGCCCCACAGCAATCCGCTTTAATCGCGCTATTTCCAAGCCGAGTGATTCGCACATCTTTCGGATTTGCCTGTTTCTTCCTTCATAAAGGACAATTTCCAACACAACCCTGCCCTCATCCCTGCGCACGACATGGACATCAGCGGGCGCCGTCATACGGCCCTCCAGAAGAATGCCAGACGCCATCCGGTTAAGCTGCTCTTCTGTAATATCCGGCCGGACCGTCACACGGTAGGTTTTGGAGACATGGCGTTTTGGATGCATCATCGCGTTGGCAAAATCACCATCATTCGTCATCAAAAGAAGCCCCTCTGACTCACGATCCAGCCTCCCAATCGGATAAACTCGTTTTTCATAATCCTGTACCAGCTCTGCAACGCACTTGCGTTCCATTTCATCGCTCATGGTGGTGATAAACCCACGCGGTTTATGCAGCATGAGATAACAGAGCGTTTTTTCCCGTATCACCTTTCGGCCATTTACAGCAACGGAGTCCCGCTTGGGATCTATCTTATCGCCTATCTTTGCTGGAATTCCGTTGACCTTGACACGCCCTTCCTCAATTAGTTGTTCACTTTTCCGGCGTGAGGCGACGCCACATTCCGATAAATATTTTTGCAGCCTGATTTTTGCATCAGTCATTTTGCTTTTCTCTCCTCATAATATGGGTTAAAACCCATTCCTTTATTTTTGCCCAAAAGCCAACCTGTTTCGTCTCCTTGTTTTGCTCCTGCCGAACTGGAACATTGACATTCTCCACAGCGCGCGCTGTTTCCAACGGTACGCTGGCAATCAGTCGATCCCCCTGATAATAACGGGCCTCCCCTACCAGCTGCCCCTGCTCTACAGGCGCATAAACAAAGGGCTCCAGTAAAATTTCCCGACGGATTCCGGTGGGTTGGGAAGAGGCCGGATAGTCCGGTGTAATCGCGCATTCCACTGGAACTTGACTGCTTACTCCCCCCACAACGGGCAACTGGAGGTCGGAAAAACTGTCATCCAATTTAATATTTTCGATTATGGAAAATCCATAATCGAACAGTTTTTTGTGATCTGCCCAATCGTTTGGCGCATTAAGTGTTACTGCAACAAGCGTTATACCATCGCGCTCAGCGGCTGAGACCAGGCAGCGGCCGCTTTTTTTAGTGAAGCCCGTCTTGACCCCGATACACCCATCATAAGCGGATAATAGGCGGTTATGATTAGACAAAGTACGCAAGTATTCCGGATTGCCATAAGCCACACGGATACTTTTTGTAGCGCAAATGGAGGCAAATTCCGGGTTGCGAATTGCCTCTGCGCCCAAGAGAGCCATATCATGCGCGCAGGAATAATGCTCTTCATGATCCAACCCCGACGGTGTTACGAAATGGGTGTTTGTCATCCCGATTTCTCTGGCTCGTAGGTTCATGCGCTGCGCGAACTGATCCACAGAACCGGCAATCGCAATCGCCGTAGCGTTTGCGGCATCATTGCCAGATTCAAGCAACATGCCGTAAACCAGATTGCGCAGTGTGATTCGATCCCCAGCACGCAGGCCGATCGAAGTACCCTCCACTCGAACCATGGCATCCGTTGCCGTGATAACCCGGTTCGGCGTGCCCTCCTCAATCGCCAGCAGGGAGGTCATAATCTTCGTTGTGCTTGCCATTCCCCGTTGCTGATACGCGTTTTTTTCAAACAGGAACTCGCCTGTATCGGCAACCAGCAACGCGGCCGATTGAGCCGACACAGAGGGCGGGCCCTCCGCTCGCACATGTACACCGGCGTAAAGTAAAAAAAGCCCGCACAATAAAAACAGAGCCAAATATTTATAACTCCAGATTTGCTTTTTCTTTTGATTGAACAAAGCCACCACCTGCCATGGTTTATACGTATGCAGGCGGTGGCAAAAAAATCAATTCATTTTTGAAAAGCTACGGGCATAAATGCGTACGTTAACCCTCATCTGAAAAAATGTTATTTTGTCTCTTGTTCAGAAACAGGCGGAGCAGTCTCCTCCCCCTGGTCGGCCTGCGCTTCTTTTTTCTTTATGGTCTTGTTAACAACACTGGTCACCTTATCAAACATCTCAGGCACCAGGTTCACAACACGCTCTGCCGCATTATCATATGCCGTAATATGCTTAAGCGTAACCTCGCCGTCGCTGACAATGAGGAAAGCGACCGGCGTAATCGTCACGCCTGCTCCGCCGCCGCCGCCGAAAAGCTGCGCATTCGTCTTCGACGGAAAGTCTGAGCCTCCGGAGGCAAAGCCATACGTCACCTTGGAGATTGGGATAATGGTAATTCCGCCTTCCAGATACATCGGATCGCCGATAATTGTGCTTACATCGACAAGATCACGAATTTTCTCAATTGTCGTACCCAGGATCCCTGCTGCTGACTGTTCTTTCATGAAGAAGCACCACCTTGTTTTATTTCAATTCTATTTTCATTGCTTTTATCTGGTTTGGAAAAAAGCAGTTTGAAAACAACCTGGAACAAAAGCTTTACCACCATAGCAACCGCTGCGTTAGTCACAAAAATCGGACGCAGTGTGAGCACTGCGTGCAGCTCTGTTTCACTCTGATTTGCTAAAAAATCCGGGGAAATATCCACATCATATTTTTTGACCTTCATGACAGAGCATATAGCGCCCAATGCAGGAAAAACCTCCGTGCAAACCTTGCCATAGTCGATTGCGGTCTGTGCCGCATCCCCGGAACCAATATACATTTGCAAATAGAACTTGTCAAGAATGATATGCCGAAAAACGCTGCGGAACATACCGGAGAGAATTGACGCAGTTTTTTTCAGCAAGGCTATGACGCCATCTATTCCCTCGTTATTCCAAAATGTTGCCAGCGGGTTCTGCTTCGAACCTCCCTTTTTCTTCTGAGAGGTATCTTTTGGAGGTTGTTCCGAAGCAGGAGCCGGCTTCTCTGTTTTTGGCTTTTTTTCCTTCTGCTCCCAAGGTAGGAGCTTAAATTTCAGGAATAAGTAGCGGATCTCCAACTCTACAACATCGTGATAATCCAACTGAACCGTCAACCGGAAGCTAAACGCCAGTATAATCAGCGCGATAATCGCAAGCAGAATATACAGGACAATCATACACCCGCCTCCTCTTCTGTAAGTGATGTGCGTGAAACACCGGCATGGGCCTCCTCCTGCTGTTCTGCTGCCTGACGGTCAGGCAGCGGCGGAAGCTCTTCCAGAGAGGAAAAGCTGAAGCACCGCAGAAACTCAGCGGTCGTACCATACAAAAGCGGCCGGCCAGGGAGCTCTAGCCTCCCCTTTTCTTCCAAAAGACCTTTCTGACAAAGGGTATTGACAACGCCGGAACAATCTACCCCACGCACCTGCTCCACAAAGGACTTTGTAACAGGCTGGTTATAAGCAATGACCGCCAGCACCTCAAAAGCCGCCTGAGAAAGCGGTGCGTTGCGCTTGATTTCCAGTGCCTGCCGAATACTGGGCGCAAACTCTGTGCGTGTGCACAGCTGATACCGGTTGCCCAAGCGCAGTAAACATAAACCGCTCCCCCGTTCATCAAGCTGGGCTTCTAAATTCTTTAAAATCTGCTCCATCAGCCCTTCGTTAATCTCCAGCGCTTGTGCCAGGCGAGACAGCTCCAAGGGCTCGCCAGAAGCAAACAGCACTGCCTCAGCGGCCGCCTGTATTTGCTTTGCGTTCAAGAATGATTCGCCTCCCCTGCCTGAAAAGCTTTAGATTGCTTTAGGGCATCCCGCACCAAAACGACTTGCGAGGCATCGCCCTCCCCTTCGACAAGGATTCGTTTCGCCTTGATGAGCTCCAACATGGCCAGAAAGGTAGCCACCATATCGGAACGAGAGGGAGCAACCTCAAAAAACGAGCCAAGCCTCTGCCTTTGGCCGCGAATGAGCCTGCGCAGAATAAAGGATACTTTAGAGCCAACAGACACAATTTTATGAGATACGATCGCCGTAAAGGAATCAACGGGAGGCGGCAGCTTGCGCCTGCCTTTTCCCACTGCGGAAAGATAGGCACGTAAAAGCTCCTCGGGTTCATGCAGCCGCGTATAAGTTGGATCCGCCTCAAAAACCTGCGGTTCCCGTACGTAATGGTCAAAACCGGATGTACGTTCAGCCAGCTTCTGCGCCATAAGCTGACAATCCCGATATTCCAGGAGTTCGCCGGTAAGTTCCTTTTTGAGCTGCTCCGCCTCCTCATGCACTGGTAAGAGAGACACGGTTTTGATATATACAAGACGCGCAGCCATCTCCAAAAATTCACTGGCGACGTCCATATCCTCATTCTGCATCTGGCGGACAGCGTCGATATACTGCTCGACAAGCTCTAAAATTGGAATATCATAAATATTCAGCTTATGCTTGCTGATGAGATGAAGCAGCAAATCCATCGGGCCTTCAAACACAGGAAGCTTATAAGAAATTTTTTCCATTTAATCCTCTCCTTTAGCGGAAAGGCAGGAAAGGGAGCCCTGCTATAAAGGCAAGCCCTTTTAACACCAGCGAGCTTAAAAAATTCAACGGCCAGCTGAGCACACCAAAAAACAAAAGGGCAAGAACCACGATCATGATAATCCGCTCGTATTGCATGACCTTGTAATAAATACGGTCAGGCAGTACCAAGCCAAGAATACGGGAGCCATCCAGCGGCGGGATCGGCAGCAGGTTAAAAACAGCAAGGTTTACATTGATCACAGCTGCCAGCTGGAAAAACACCGACGCTATGAGAAGAATATGATTGCCGGCGGTATAAAAAAGGCCCAGCAGATTATAGACGATCAGAAATAGAAACGCCATCAACAGATTGGACAACGGGCCCGCCACAGCCGTCAGGGCCATATCCCGCTTCGGATTCCGGAAATTGCGCATGTTGACCGGCACAGGCTTTGCATAGCCAAAGCCCAACAGCAGAATCATCAGCGCACCGATCGGGTCAATATGCGCCATTGGGTTAAGCGTCAGTCTGCCGCTCAAGCGCGCCGTGTTATCTCCCAAGCGGGTAGCCGTCCATGCGTGGGCATATTCGTGAATTGGGAGCGTGCAAAAAACAACGAAGATAGAAACGCACACGCCGATCATCGTGCTCGTCCAGTCACCGCTGCGAAGGTAGCTCAGTATCATGTGTTCAACCTCTCAAATTGGAAAATGATTTATTACTAAGCGTAGCTTAAAAAAAGAAGTGCGTCAACGGATAAAATGTAAATTTTTATTCAAATGATTTCCAGCCTGCTACAATTCGCGGGATTCCGCGATAATCCTTCAAAATCTGTGTTTGAATGTGTTGGGGCAGAAAAAGGAATTCAATTTTTTCTGCCTGCGATTCTCCACATTCCACCGCAATGAAACCGCCAGGCTTTAAAAAGGGCAGCCACTGCCGCGCCAACGCTCTGTAAAACAGCAGCCCATCCTCCCCTCCATCCAAGGCCATATGCGGCTCCCGCAGCACCTCGCGCTGTAAGCTCGCAATTTCAGCCGACGCAACATAAGGCGGATTGGAAACAATCACATGTGGAGCGGGAAGATGGGAGGATGCAAACCCCTCCAACACATCCCCCAGGCCCCAATGCGCATTATGCAAAGCTAGATGCGCCCCATTCTGGCAAAGATACGCATACGCCTCCGGAGACTTCTCCAGCAGATAGACCTGCGCATCCGGCCTGCGCTTTGCGATGCTAAGGCCAATACACCCGCTGCCTGCACAGAGATCCAAAATAACTGGCTTTTCCAGCTGCGCAGTCAGGCGCAGCACCGTTTGTGCCAG
>UMIU01033369.1_pt1 | contig 10971 bp, 9 predicted proteins | sample 1965871 | NCBI WGS metagenome assembly UMIU01 (sample SAMEA4836132, study PRJEB28245) | human gut metagenome | biome: gut microbiome; material: fecal sample | place: Denmark | collected 2008
AGGAGGCACTTTTACCTTCAGACGATGCCTTTTAGACGAAGATGTCGATGGAGATTTATGAAAAGCAGCCGCACGACTTTCAGAAGCGCCGAATGTCCTGTATGTAGTCCCCTCCTGAAAGCCACTCTCACGCCTCAGTTTTTGAACATACTGATTCCTCATCGCTTGGCTGCGAAAGAAAGATTTTTTTGCTTTCAGCTGGCGTTCCCTCTGGTAAGGCGGGGACGTCAAATCCGCCCCTGCCTTATCAGAATATGTTCCTGCCTCATCGGCATGTACAAGGTTTTCTTTCGTTACCTTGTGTTTTCCCAATCTCCTCTTTCTGCTTTGCTCAGTCAAAAGACCTCTGCCTCGATTTATAACTCTTTTCGATGCAGATTCCATCATATTTTCAGCATAAGACTCCGGCCCGGCATAATCGCAGCGCTCATCACTTCCTGTAACACTCGTCCTATCCTTCAAATTCCTCTGTGTGACCTTTTTCGTCTGCATCCATCGAAGCTTCATCTGCTTCCTCATCTTTATTTGGATGTGCTTTGCTTTCAAAGGTTTGGTATTTTCCAGCTTTTTCTCCCTGGTCTTGATCTCTGCCATGGTTATACCCCTTCGCCCATTTTGGTCGTCATCAGCCTGTACAATTCCGTATTCTTCGGGAAGCTGTTTTCAAAGGGAACCAGTGTATTCCCCACCTTGATCAATCCTCTGCCTGCCTCCACGTTGGTAATATAGGATAGCTGGTTGTCCGAAATATTGAGTAGCTTCGCCAGTTCTGCCCGGTTGATGGCGGCCTGATTCAGCATGATAACAAATTCCGAATTTGACAGCATCGTCCTCGCTGTATGGGACTGCAGCAGGTCTTCCACGTCCTGGGTGATGCCGGTACAAAATGCACCGTATTTGCGGACACGTTTCCAAAGTTTAAACAGAAACTGGGCAGCATACTCATACATAAAGAGCAGATAAATTTCATCAATATAGATGAACGTCTGCTTCCCTGCCATTCGGTTTTTCGTGATGCGGTTTAATATGTTGTCCAGAATGACAAGCATCCCCACCGCTTTCAGCTGGTCTCCAAGTTCCAATATGTCATAGCACAAAAGACGGTTCTGCGTATCTACATTCGTCTGTTTTGCAAAGGTATTCAAACTGCCTGTAGTAAACAGTTCCAGCTCCAAGGCAAGGGACTGTGCCTCCGGCTCAGGCTGCAGCAGAAGCTCATCGCGAAAATCCCGTAACGTCGGCGGCACACCCTGATAATTCCCCTGCAGATAGTAGCGGTATACATTCTCCGTGCACCGGTCAATGATGGACTGCTGACCTTTTCCAAAATGATGCCCTGCAATAATCTGCTCACATAAGGACTGTAGGAACTGGGATTTTTCTATAACGGGATTGACTTCGCCATAATCCCTGTGCATGTCCATGGCATTGATATGGGCATTACTCGCCGCTGAGATCTCCACCACCTCACCGCCTAATGCACGAACTAATGGTGCATAGTCGGCTAAGTCGGGGCAATTACTCGCCCTTTCTCGCCTAAGAACCGTACGTGAGCGTTTCCACTCATACGGCTCAAGCATTTCATCACTCTTTCGAGCGGCTCTCAAGATGGATTCGTTGGCAGTCGGCGTGAACATACGCCATATTTGCCACTTCCTCTTTTCCACCGCAGGACTTCGGTATTTTGAAGAAAATCTCCCTCTCGTCCGAAATATCTAACGGCATTCCACAGTGATAGCACCAGCCGTTTTGATTCTTCCAGATTAACTTGAATCTTCCTGAAAGTTTCTTCATTCCCTGATTAAACTTGCGTTGTTGGAAATAATCCGTATCAAGGAATGGGTTAGCTGTTTCCCGTACTTTCGTGTGTCGGACAATCGGCGTATGGTCTACTCGTATCAGCTCTTTTGTTTCCGTAGAGAATACCCAGTTCTGATTTCCCCTGCGGTGCCAATACTTTGTAGAAATCCACCATTGTCCTTTCTTTGGGTGTCGTCTTTTCGCCCATCTCCACAACAGTTCGTAAAGAATATAATCTAAATGTGCAAAAGCTTCGTTCGCACATACGGACTGGTGATAATTCGTCCACCCTCGGATTTGTTGATTTAGCTTCATAATCAATACGTCCTGATTCCATGCTTTTCCACGTTTCAGTATCGTGTCAGATAGATTCCGCACGATTGCCTGTATAGATTTCTTTGACGGTTTCACTATCAGCTTTCCGTTCCATTTTCGGAACGTCCAGCCCAGCATATCAATTCCGTCGTTGATGTGAGTGACTACTGTTTTCTCATCAGATAATTCCAGTCCTCTCGTTTTTAGGAAGTCCTTTATCAATTCTTTCGCTTCTAAGGCGATTTCCTCCGTTGCCGCTGTGACGATGAAATCATCGGCGTAACGTACCAGATTGACCTTATGGGCGTTCTTGAACCGAATATCAACTTTCCCAAGTCGGTTTGTATGGAATCGGTCCGACAATACTTTCTGCATACCGTCTAACGCCATGTTTGCAAGAATCGGCGATATAACGCCGCCTTGTGGAGTACCGTCCTCTGTCGGGAACAGTTCCCCCTTGAAGATAAATCCGGCTTTGAGAAATTGTTTCAGAACAGATTTATCCATAGGGATATTCTCAACCAACCACTCATGGCTGATGTTATCAAAACAGCCTTTAATATCGCCCTCTAAAACCCATTCTGGCGATACTTTGCGTGACAGTGCCGTAAAGATATATTCGCAAGCGTCCTGACAGCACCGTCCTTTTCTGAAACCAAATGATTTCGTGTCGGCGGTTGTTTCCGCTACTGGCTCTAATGCCAGAGCATATAACGCCTGCATTGCCCTGTCATACATCGTCGGAATCCCCAACGGACGTTTCTTTTTCTTATCTTTCTTCTCGATATAGACACGTCTTAACGGTTTTGCTTTGTAGCCTTTGTCTGTCAACGATAGGACAGCCCTCATCTTCATTGCAGGCGTTGACCAGATTTCTCCGTCTACTCCTGCGGTTTTCTTACCTTTGTTTGTGGTCACTCGCCTTACGGCAAGTGCTTTTGCATGGAATGAATGTGTCAATAAATATTGAAGCCGCTTCACTGTGTTCCATTTCTTTTCCTGAGTAGCCTTGACAATCCTGACTTGCAGCCTATTGACTTCTTTTTCTGCTTTCTTCCAGTCAATGGTTTTCCATTGCGTGGCAAGCAGCTTGCTGTCCGATAATCTCTCGGAAACTGCCGTTTCCGTCATTGAATTATTACCGTTCATAGGTTTACCTCCATTCTTTGTCATGAAATACCGTGGGATAAGTCTGCACCCTTTCAGGTCAGGGCAAATCTTGAACCCCTATGCTCCGCCATTACAGCAGAGCCATTCGCTTTTTATCCCGTTCCTTTACCCTCTGTGTCATTTCTTCCCCTTGCGGGGTCGATACCTCTTTAGAGGAACGCATAGGGCTTACCAAGTTCCGCATAATGAATAATTATGAGTACCTTAGACGCCATCTTTAAGCCGGGAGGATTGTGTCCATTTGTTACGGCGTTGAGAAAGCCGCCGCAACCACCTCCGCACCTTTTTGGTGTAAGTGTGTCAGCCTTATTTCACTTATTCCCTGTAACGACTCTTACGATGGTTCACTTTACGTTCGTCATAGCACTCTTATCCTAACAGTACGTCCGACTTAGGCTGTCAGATTTCCCATATTGTCCCACAAGCTTTCCACCTGAACGTTACCATTCACGCAGATTGTGGTAGGATTACCCCCAATGGATAGGGTAGCTGATAACCAGCAATTCATTATGCGACTTCTTGTCGCACCTCCCGCTCCGGGTCAAGAATGATGATGTCCGCATCGCTTGACAACATTAAATTCGTGATTTCACTCTTCGCCGCAAAAGACTTTCCGGATCCGGATACACCCAGAATAAAAGAATTGCCGTTAAGGAGATTCCTTCTGTCTGCAATGATCATATTTCTACTCTCCACATTCTGTCCATAATAGATGCCATGGGTGTGCTTCACATCCTGCACTCGAAAAGGTACGAATGCAGACAAGGCTTCTGTTGTCAGGGTTCGGGACAAGCACAGCTTTTTATCCCCGACCGGTAAAACCGTATTAAGTCCGTCCAGCTGCTGGATTTTCAAAATTCCAATCTGGCACAGGCTTTCCTGCCCTACAGCCTGTATTGCTTTCGTGTTCCGATTTAGTTCCTCTAACGTATCTGCCGTATGCACAAGCGTAAGTGTCGCAAGCATCATTCTCTGGTCACGGGTCTGCAAGTCATCCAGGAACTCACGAAGCTGCTTTCTCTGTAATTCCATGTCATATGGGACTTCTGCCGTGAAATTGTTATTGGCATTCTGCCGTCTCTGCCACTGCGTGATATTGGTATCTATGCCAAGCAGGCGTTTTTCCACATCACGCAGAGCTTCCCCCATAGAGACGGGAGTAATATCTATGGACAACATCATATTCTGCTTGCGATCCATGATCTTTGTGACAAAATCATCCGAGATAAACGAAGCATATTCTTTAAGAAACAGCACCCTGGCATATCTTTCACCGATCATAATGTAGTCCTTGTGGATTTCCATATGGTCAGGGCAGACATAATCTTTAATGTCATGGCCTCTCCGCCTTTTTTCATCAATATCTGTCCTAAAGAGAACCTCTTCCCCATAACGGTAAAAATCATGCAGAATCCGAAGTCGTTCTGCTGCATCAAGTTCCTCGCTGGTTGAACCCAGCCTGCCCAATTGTACAGACAGTCCTGTTCCGATGCGCTGGAGGGCCTGACTGGCATCTTCAACATTTTGTTCCGATACGGTTATGGTAATGTACTTTTCCTGCACGATCGTATTGCCTCCAGTTGCCTTTGCAAGAAGCATCTGATTGTATTCCTTACGGAACTTGTTCAGATTATCGTCTTTCTCTTTCAGGAGGGTATCCCGCTCAAAATCATGACGGTTGAGCCTGCGGTTGTTAATCGTAATTTTCGCTTCACTGTCTAAAGAATTGATCAGCGACATATAGTTTTGCAGCATGTCCATCTTGTCGTCATAAGATGCGACGGAATAGTTAATATCACTGAAACGATATGTCCTGCTGTAACGGTCTGTTCCCACCTTGAAAATCCCGTCATCATAAATCGTCTGTACCGGGACAGCCTCCTGTACACTCTTCGGCACCTTCCAGTTTCTTTGGCTTTTCTTCTTTTTCAAATCTCTCCCCCCACTTTCTACGGCTTTTTTGCATCTCTTTCTCCTGTGCAATCAGCCTTTCTATTTCATTTACCGGTTTAAATACCAGGACTTTTGGCGTCAGAATTTCAGAGCGGATATATGCACCCAGTGCCTGCTCCGCCGTCATTCCGTTATAGGTTATAAAACCCAGCAATGCGCAGGGCAGCATGCCGATGATGCATGCCCATGAGATCGTCTCCATACCCAGAACGCCTCCAAAGACATTCCTAAGTGCAAAATATACGCCTACGGACATGACGCACCCCGCCAGACTGAAAAGGAACTGACGAAGCGTCAGTCCCCAAAAAACAGTTTCCGAATATTCCCGTATTTCCGGGTTTATACTGATAGAAATATTGTTATTTCCTTTCCCAATTGATTCCATATGCGTCTCCTTTCTTCTACAGCCCCATCATTTCTTTGACCATATGGTCTGCCATTTTGACCGCCCCCACGAGAATGAGCATATTGAAAACCAGTTCCCCGATGTATGCCCATGCCATGGATACCGGTGAACCGCCGGAAGCAAGCTCCGGAGGCGATGCTGCGAAAGCCGAAAAGATGACGCAGGCCAGTACGATGATCGCACCTTCCATGCACACGCCGACGTAAGACTTCAGAAAGCTGACACCGATCTGCTGTGTCGGTTCCCCTGCAAATGCCGATAAAGGCACTGGAGCAATGGCGGTATACATATATAGCTTGAAAAATCTGCCGTAAACGCTCATGATGATGAGGAAGGACAATACCGTAATGACGAGGCTTCCAATGATCGTCACTGCCCAAAGGGGTATAGACTCAAAAAAACCGCAGTCTTCTATCGCCTTCACCATTTCCTCTGGCAGACTCATCGCCGATGTAGATGCAAGTCCTGCTGTACGCATAATTGTCGTGACCAGGCCCTGCATGATATTAAATACCGCCAGCATCAACTCAAGACCGTAGGTCACAACTCCCTTCGCTATGCAAAAACGGACAAGCGTCATCACGGCTTTCTCTGGCTTCTTCAGTTCTGTAATACTTCCGCAGGTCTTCACCACACCAATAAGAAAGAAAAGAACTAACAGAGCCAGTCCTATAGCCTGGATTGCTCCGTGGACATCCATGATAACGTTCCAAATACTTCCTCCACGGAAATCCTGTGGTGATTCCGTCAACAGTATCCAGATCTCCGCCAGCTTGTCATTCCATGTTTCCAGGGCATTCTGCAGATTTTGTACAATCCAGTTATCTGACAAAATTTCACCTGCCTTTCTGGTTAACCTTGGTTAACCTGTAATGATACCGAGAATTTCCTTCGTAAAGGTGATTATAATGCCCCCTGCCACCGTGAGCAGACCGTTTGCTCTCTGCGACGGGTCATGTGATTTAAACGCAAGGCCCACCTGCATGATGCCGTAACCGGTCAGAATCAGTCCCAAGGCTCTGATCAATGCAAAAATAAAGTCAGACAGGTTATCTACAACGCCCAGTGGATCTGTTGCTGCAAAAGCATCTTCCGGCAAGAGCAGGACGCCTATAATCCCTGCAGCAATGATGAATCTATACTTCTTTTCCAACTTCTTGTTATCCAAATTAAATTCCTTCTTTCTCTATCATTTCAAGCACTTCTTCTTCAGAAAGCACTTCATAATCTACAGGCACTTCTGTGTTGATATCCATGCACTCGCTTTCCCAAATGGTTGATAGGGAAATGGTGCCTGTGGCTTCCGTAACATTTCCGTGGCAGTATGGCTGCGTACCACCATCAGCGGTCATGGCAATATTGGGATGCTTCAGGATATCGAACTTGTCATCCATTATCGGCGCTTCCCCTCGAATAAACAAAAGCGCATATCGGTTATCGAGCATGCGCACCTCATCAGGTGTCAGAAGTTCTCGTCCTGAAATCTGATAATTTGTTGAGTAGTTTCCGCTTTTTCCCGTAGATTTTCCGTAAGTATTCGTATCAATCGTCGATTTTCCCAGCAGCTCACTGACATATTTGTGCGTTCCCTGTTCGTTACCGCCGAGATATAGAAATTCATCACAGTTTCCTACAATGGACTCCCACTGCTTTTCGAACAACGCTTTAAGTTGTGCCAGATTCTGCAGGATGATGCTGACGGATATGCCCCTTGAGCGCATGACAGACAGAATCTTATCAAAATCGTCCGGCAGGCTGACGTTGGCAAACTCATCCATAACGAAATGGCAGTGAATCGGCAGACTTCCTCCATATTTGTGGTCCGCCAAATAAAACAGCTGCTGAAATAGCTGCGTATAGAGGATACTTACAAGGAAGTTAAAACTGGTATCGTTATCCGGTATCAATGCGAACAATGCCGTCTTGTTTTCACCCATGGATGGCAAATCCAATTCGTCAGTCATGGTCATTCCCGCAAGGCTTTCTAAGTTGAACTTTTCCAGCCTGGAAGCCAGAGTGATCTGTATGGATTTGAGCGTCTTTGCAGACCCGCTCCGGTAGTCCCGATAATACTTTACCGCAATATGGTTCGGCTGTTCGCACTCCAAATCATAAAACAAATTATCAAGGGGACTTGGGTAGTCCTCTTCTTCCTCTTTGATATCGCCTGCACGCAGCATTTCCATAACCATGGAGAAGTTTTGTTCTTCTTCCGGCGCTTCGTAAATCAGATAGAAGATGAGGGCAAGAAGCAGCATGGATGCCGCCGTATCCCAGAATGGATCGCTGCTTTGGCTGCCCTTTGGTGTGGTTGATTTGAACAAGTTTGTCACCAACTTCTGCACATCATTATCCGTCTTAAGATACACAAATGGGTTATAACAGTGGCTTTTATCCATGTTAATCAAATCGAGTACCTTTACCTCATATCCCTCCTTTTCCAGCAGGTATCCTACATCTCTCAGGATTTCCCCTTTGGGATCCAGTATCACAAAGGATGTATTTGCCTGCATGATGTTTGGCTTACAGTAAAATCGGGTCTTGCCCGCACCGCTTCCTCCGATTACCAGTACATTGAGATTTCTCCTGTGTTTTTTTCCATCAAGACCGATGGCGACCGACTTTGTCAATAGCTTGTTTTCACTGGGTGGATTTTGCCTGTACTTCTTATTTGCAGCCGCCGCATTTCCCCACTTGGCTGAACCGTGCTCTTCACCCCTCCTGTAATTTCTTCTGGTAGAGAAATAGACTGCGATCACCATCACATAAGCGCCCAAAAACAGAAAAATGGAGCGAATACTGTTTTCGTTCCATGAGATATGGAATGGTCGTGCGATTGCCTTGCTTAACCCATTTATCATGCCCGGCAGTCCTTCATTAAGATAAGGGGCGGCAACCAGTGCTCCCCAGATAATGAAGGGGATTATTACAAGCATAGCGATATAGGTGTCGTGTTTCCCCTTATCTGGCTTCATCTCATCTTCTCCCTCTGCCGCGCCTTCTGCTCCCTTTCCATGCTAAGGCATATACCCGATTTCATCTGGGAGTATACCAGTCGTGCACGGGAGAGTTCTTCTCGTATCGTCTTCGCCTCCATTCCCTCAGGCAGCTTCGGACATTCCATCTGTCCATCTCCAGCAAATCCAAAGTTTTTTGCAAGCATATATACAATGCAGTCCTTGGCGGTCTGCCCCTGGCCTGCAGGCATATTTTCCCGACCGATGGATAGTCTTAGTTTTGCAACCGCTCCTGCAAGGCTGCGGAAAAAGCAGTTTTCGTCAAGCCCTCTTCGTACAGATATCGTCTCTTTGTCAGGATTGAGCCATGCATCCTCTCCCCCCGGTCCTGGCTCGTCTGATGCGATGACCGCAACCGGTGCATCTTCCACTAAAGCCCGCAGCACTTTTTTCGCATCCTGTGCCGATGTTCTGAGCGGGCTTGCATATTCTGTCGTCTGCGATATGTCAAAGACCTTTTTCACATTATATCCAGTCCCTTTGCTGCCATCTTCTCGTTGATAATTATATGGTTCGAGAATAGAGATTGCCTTTTCCCCTTTATTGATGTTCGCACCTCTTTCTATCCACACATTGTATTCCTTGAGATTTCTTGCCTGCGGGTACTGGCTTAGGATCAGCAGGGCATTAGACACGGAATACCGATCCAGTCTTGCCTGCAGCTCGAGATATCCTGCCAGTTCGGCAGGATCATCGATGATTGCTTCTGTCTGCGCATTAATCTTCTCATAAATCTCGGCTTTCTCTTGTTGTTTATATGCCTTATATTCTTCTTTGGAATACTTTTGTCCACTTCGTTTATCTGAATCCAGGATGTCATAAATGTCACTCATTTTTCCTACCTTCCTCTTTCTTTTGATTCTCTGCTGAATACCCGTTCATATGTATCGTCGCGATGCCTATAGGCTGCAAGTTTTTCTCTCACTGAAGGTTTACGTTCAGAAGAACGTGCCTCGCCGCCTTGCGCCATTTTCCCGTAGCTTTGCCCGGACAGATGACTTCGCTCTGTCCGGGAACCTGAGGGGTTTGCATCAAGCACCTCATCAATAAGCTGATCAGCACTTTGTTTTATCAATGGTGCCCTGTCCCGTCCGTTCTTTCCTGCTTCTGATACAATCTGACCTTCATTAACAGCTGCGAGTCTGAACCGTTCTACAATACGGTTGATTTTCGGTGCATCCTCGGCTCGGGTAAGCACATCGATGGTGCCGATACCATCCCTGGCGTGTTTATCTTTGACGACATAGTAAAGTGCGCCGTATTTCTTTGCCTCCTTCGTAAATGTCTTCAGATCATCCGCCGGGATAGAAAATATGGTAAGCTCTTTTCCTGACTTCAGCATATTAGTCAGCCGGGCTTTCCCTCTCGTCTTTTCTTCTTCTTTCAACACCGCTGCAAGGATGGCAACCAGGTTTTTCGTTGCGCTCCCGCTGAGCCGCAAGGCTATATTCATGCCCTCCAGGGACATTCGGACAACCTGCTCCGCAGCATCTCCTCCATAATTCATCTCTCGTCACTCCTTTCCCTCTTTTCTTCTCTTTCTGCTTCCTTTACTTTCTTTTCCATTTGTGCTGACCTGCTGAGGATATTCTCACACAGGTGTACCTGCCTGCGAAGAACCCGCATTTCAGCAGTTAGTGATGTGATGGCATCTTTCCCTCTTTGAGATTCCTCCTCCGTTTTTCCCACCCTTCTAATCTCATTTCTATAGCAGTTCCTCTTTTCTGCCGCCCTTTGAATCTCTCTTTCAAAATGCTCCTTCAGATTGAGCAGCTGCGCCTTTGTCCCAATATCATTCTCACAAAGCAGATTTGCTTCATCTGATATGTTTTTCAGCCTCAGCAGATCGTCACGGTACAGATAATGAATCCGTTTGGGATTCTGCTGATTCTGATAGCGGGGCAGATATCCAAGCAGATAACAGTAATGTAAGTACAGGCCCTTGAGTCCGCCCAGCCTTTTCAGCTTGTCCTTTCTTACGGGAAGGTCATATTGTTGCGGCTTCTTCTCAGGAAGGTATTGCATCTTTGGATCTTTCTTCTGCTCTTTTAACCTTGCCATCAGCCTCACATTGCTGTACTCTTCTCCCATCCGTATGAGACGGATCGGCCTCCCCCAGTCACGCTGCCGTATAGTCCAATACTTTCGATTCTTATCAAATCTGCATAGATATCCCATCTGCCTGAGTTTTATTTCCAGTTCCATCAGGTTATGGCTATTAGCCAGCGCTTCATCGACCACCGCCTTTGCCAGGTTTAAGCGAGTTGCTTTACCCTGCTGCTCTGCCTTGTAAATTGGAAGGGGGATTCT
>UMIU01020801.1_pt1 | contig 10935 bp, 4 predicted proteins | sample 1965871 | NCBI WGS metagenome assembly UMIU01 (sample SAMEA4836132, study PRJEB28245) | human gut metagenome | biome: gut microbiome; material: fecal sample | place: Denmark | collected 2008
AAAGATAATGATCTGCGCTTTTTACGATTTTTCTAATCTGCGCATCAGTGGCAACATTTCCCATAATAGAGAAAACCTGGCCCGTGAGCATCATACGCACCTGTTCATGGTGGAAACCTTCCACTGCCTCTCCATGATTATCGTAATAGCTGTTATACCATCCTTCTTCGCTGTCTTTGCCATCAATCCATTCCTGTGAACGGATATGATCTGTCAGCCAGTTGGATTTCTGGATCAGGTTGGCAGCAAGTGTGGAGAGAGAGAAGTTTTTCTTTCTGCCGCTTAGGTTATGCCTGCAACTTTTGGCATATTCAGTAAGAATCTTTTTCTTTTCAGATACACTGTCAAACATATCTGTCTGGTCGTTCAGCAGGATTTCAATTTCCTCTGACAGCGGGATACTGGTTTCGCCTGCAGATTCCATAAGGCGTAATATGGAAGCAAGAGTATGGAGATTGCCCGCATAAGCACAGGTAAAGGCAACACTTTCACCATTTTCTGCTGCCATATCCAGAGCATCGTTCCAGTCAGCTCCGCGGAGACGGTAAATATTATGAACACCTACATCATAAAAAGTGGCAAGCTGCTGGATCAGAATGTGCTCCAGAACACTTCCGGTATATACCTGACCGTCTTCGGTGCGCTGTTTATTTCCATATGCGTCATTCCAGAGAGTATCAATTTCTGTGCCGCGCATGGTTTGTGCATCTTTAAAATAAGGAACCTGTTTCTTAAGGATCTCTATATCTCCGGTCTGATTAATATAAAGACTGGTCGTGATTAGCGGCCAGAGTGCATGATCCATCCATACACGTGCGATTCCGTTTCTGTCAGCGATAAAATTGCCGTCACCGTCTCCGATAATAGTAGCATTTGTACCATCAATACGTACGCCGCCATAATTCTTTTCAATCATGGCACCTACATTCTGAGGATTCATCAGCAGAAGAGAAAGACAATCCTGCCACAGATCACGCCATCCATTGCATCTCCGGCAGTCTTTTACTTTATGTACAGTTACCTTCAGTCTTCCCTTCCTTTGTCCCTTGTGGAAGCGGCAAGAATTGATGGCTCCGGAGAATTCAGAACCTTTAACAGTATTGTACTTCCGATCATGAAACCGGCAGTAGCAGTACAGGCAATCTTTACTTTCGTAGGATCCTGGAACAATTACTTCGTTCCTGCCCTGATCATTCAGTCAAAGAGCAAAATGACAGTGCCGATCCTGATCGCAACTCTGCGTGGTGCTGATTATATGAACTTTGATATGGGTAAAATTTACATGATGATCACTGTTGCGATCGTGCCAATCATTATTGTATATCTGCTTTTATCCAAATACATTATTGCAGGTGTAACACTTGGTGGTGTAAAAGAATAATGAGAATTAAGAACCCCCATAGAGAGAATGCTATGGAGGTTCTTTTCATGAGAATTATAATATTAAAAACAGGAGTATAATTATATGAAGAAATGGATTTACAGTGGAACTAGAGAAGAACAGCCGTCAGAGAGAGAACTGATACATGGAAAGCTTGCCAGAAAAGCGGCGTCAGAAGGCATTGTTCTGCTGAAAAATGAAGGAATCCTTCCATTAAAGAAAGATACAGCTGCTGCACTTCTTGGGTATGGAGCAGAGAAAACCGTAAAGGGTGGAATTGGTTCTGGAGATGTTAACAACAGAAAGAATATTTCTATTTATCAGGGACTGAAAGAAGCAGGAGTAAAAATTGTAAGCGAAGACTGGATCAGAGATTATCACAATCGCTATGAGCAGGCGAGAGAGGCGTGGAAAGAAAAAGTTCTGGAAGAAGCTAAGAAAGTAGATAATCCTTTTGATGCCTATGCAGAGAATCCTTTTGCAATGCCGCTGGGACGTAAGGTGGCAGAGGAAGATATCTGTGAAGCAGATGTGGTGATTTATGTGATCAGTCGTATTTCAGGAGAAGGAAAAGACCGCCGCAAAGTAAAGGGAGATTACTATTTAAGCGAGAGAGAAGAGGAAGATTTACGTTATCTTGCAGAAATGAACAAACCTGTGATCCTTATTCTTAATGCAGGTGGTCCTGTGGAGCTGACAGATATTCTGGAACAGACAGACAATATAAAAGGAATCTTAAATATTTCTCAGCTTGGTCAGGAAGGGGGAGATGCCCTGGCTGATGTACTTCTGGGAAAAGAAGTGCCGGGCGGTAAACTGACAACAACCTGGGCAAGGCGATACGAGGATTATCCGGCTTCAGAAGAGTATGGGTATCTGAATGGCAATCTGGAAAAGGAAAAATACAAAGAAGGTATTTATGTAGGTTACAGATATTTTGACAGCTTTGACAAAAAGGTGATGTTTCCGTTTGGGTTTGGTCTTTCTTATACTATGTTTGAGATGAAGTGTTGTAGCATAAATATGGAAGAAAGTAAGATCAGAGCAGAGGTTCAGGTTACAAATACAGGAAATGAATATGCTGGTAAAGAAGTGGTACAGATTTATGTTACGCTTCCGCAGACAGAACTGGAAAAAGAGTATAAGAGACTGGCAGGTTTTGCAAAAACCAGATTTCTGAAGCCGGGAGAAACACAAACACTTACTGTTGAGATTCCACAGAAACAACTGGCTTCTTTCAATGAGGAAACACATACATGGATAGTGGAAAAAGGCAAATATGGCATTCTGGTCGGAAACAGTTCAGACAAATTGAAACTGGAAGCAGTTCTGGTAGTTTCAGATGATACAGTACTGGAACAGATGGATAAAATCTGCCCGCTTCAGGAAGAACTGGAACAGATTCATTTGACAAAAGAATTGAAAGAAAAATCTGTGCAGAGACAGGAAAAACTGATAACAGCGCAGGTTCCGGAATATTATTTTAAACCTGCGATGATACCGGCAAAATCGGAAAATGCCGGAAAAAATCAGGAAAATCTGACAGAGGAAGAAAAAAGATTTGTTTCTGTTCTGGAAGACAGAACTACAGAAGAGCTGATTCCTCTGCTTTATGGAAAGATTTCAGAGAATATCAGTACTCTTGGTGCAGCAGGGATTCGAGTACCGGGATCAGCAGGTGAAACCTGCGGTACTTTGGAAGAGTATGGAATCCCCTCTCTTGTTATGGCGGACGGTCCGGCAGGTATCCGCCTTAGACAGTGGTATGAAGTAGATAAAGAGGCAGACAGTATCTATGAAATGGGTGTTCTTGGCTCTCTGGAAAATGGGATTCTGGAACCAGGCGTACACCATGAGAATGCAGACACTTATTATCAGTACTGCACAGCTTTTCCTGTAGGAACAGCACTGGCACAGACATGGAATGCAGATCTCATGACAGAATTTGGAAAAGCAATCGCAGAAGAAATGGAAGAATTTCATGTGAATCTGTGGCTTGCACCAGGCATGAATATCCACAGAAATCCATTATGTGGAAGAAATTATGAATATTATTCAGAAGATCCATATCTGTCAGGGATGCTGGCAGCAGCAGTGACCCGGGGTGTTCAGAGCAAGTCAGGATGTGGCGTAACAATCAAGCATTTTGCATGCAATAATCAGGAAGATAACCGCATGGGTGTTGACTCCTGTGTATCCGAACGTGCGCTCAGAGAAATCTATCTCCGCGGATTTGAAATTGCAGTAAAAGAAGGAAATCCTGTTTCTATTATGACTTCCTATAATCTTATCAACGGTATTCATGCGGCGAACGGCAAAGATCTGTGCATGACAGTTGCCAGAAAAGAATGGGGATTTGACGGAGCAATTATGTCAGACTGGAACACAACAGTTCCGGAAAATGGAAGCGTTCCATGGAAATGTGTGGCAGCAGGCAATGACATTATCATGCCTGGAAATCCGGATGATGATAAGAATATTCGCCAGGCATATAAAGAAGGTAAACTTACAGAAGAAGAAATCCGAAATTGTGCCGGACATCTGGTATCTATGATCCGTAGATTAGAGAGTACAGATTGTTGAAATGATTTTTCAAACACGCTCTAAATGAAAACAGATAGAATTCTGGCATATGCTGAAAACACAGTAATGAGAGGACAATATTAATTATTAAAATCAATCGGAAGACCATCAGAGGCCTTCCGATTGATTTAGTGCTCATAATAACTGGATTTTTTATTTGCATCAGCAGATTTTCAGCAGATTTTCAAAGGAGAAAATCTCTTTTTCAGACATTAATTCTTCAAATCTGTTCAGGTTAAGATCTGAGTGTTCCAGTTCTCTTGAAAACTGATAACAGATACAGATCTGGTCATCCAGCTTAAACTGCCGGTTGTTTTTCAGATAGGTTCCCACATTTAATTCATGGATGAACAGGGTGCACACAACTGCCATTTTCACCTTGGTGAAGATCTCATCATCATAAACTGCACCGCAGAAATAGGTATAGATCCAGTAAACAAGAAGCTGTTCTTCCTGAACCTGCCAGTCAGGATAAGAGAAATCAAATTCACTTTTCTGCCAGGAATAAAGATTTCCGGAGTCAGACTGCGGATCTGTATTTCCATTATACAGTGGAGTCAGACAATTCTTTAAGTATTCCTGCCATCCCGGGCGCAGAACCTCCATTTCCGGGACAACAGTTTTCCACATTTTTTTTAATAATTGTTCTGGTGTATTTGCGCAGGCAGATGCAGCAGAACTGTTTTCTATGTTATCTGCATTTATACGAGAGTAAATTTTGCTGCAAAATCTATCTCCGTATCCGGAATCTTCATGTCGTTTTCGCATTTCTTCCCATTTAAAGAGTTCATTTTTATTTACACATAACTGGAAATCATGTGCAGCAGCCAGAAGTTTCCACAGACGTTTCTGCATGGGTACAGTTCTGTCCTGGATGATATCTATAAGCATATCACGGGTGTCCATAAGTGCAGTGAACAGGAAATAATCAAAGTCATCATAGACTTCTTCTTTTGTCTTTTTTTCTTTTGTGATAAAGTGTACCTTTTCTTTTTGGGAAAGCAAAATCCTTGCTGCCTCCGGACAGGAGAGCGACAGGGAAATCTCACGCAGACCTTCAAATTCTTCAATATGTCTAGGATAATTTCTGCAGGTTCTGCAGAACATTTCCGGTCCTGCTTCTGTGTAGATATCACACAGGTTCTCTTCGTTGAGAAAAGCACAGCGTCTGTTATACTGGCGGAAAACATGTTCTTTCCAGTCAATATCATTGTGCAGGCGATTGCGGAACGGACCTTTAAAGTGCTGGTACTTCTTCAGTGTCTGATCGTCAATCACGATCTGCCATCCTGCGCAGCAGGTATCCGGACAGGCTCCTGCAATGCAGGAAAATTCTTTATAGTAGTTTGGAAATGTGTATTGCATGATATTAAATAGGATCCTTTCTTTTTTTCTTAAGTTTACGGTAAGTTCCTGCAGTCATGCCACAGGATTTGCGAAAGCTCTGGGAGAGATAACTCTGAGAGGAGAATCCTGTGAGATGGGCAATATCTGAAATCCCGTAATCAGTATTTTCCAGAAGCTCTTTACATACCTCAATCCGCTTTCGGTTTAGATAGTTCATAGGAGAAATCCCATAATATTTAGTAAATTCATGGCTGAGATAATACTTGTTCAGGTGGCTGATGGCAGACAGATGATCAAGAGAGATGTTTTCTCCGTAATTAGAATCAAGATATCGCTTGATATGTGCACATTCCTTGCTTGGATGTTGTGCAGTGATCAGTTCAAAAGGAGAATCTGTGATCCGCTGAAGCTGAAGAATCAGAATATTAAGCATATGTCTGCAGATTTTTTCGTACCCTTCCGATTGATTATCCAGTTCTTGAAACAGAGCATTAAAGTAAAAAAGCAGATCTGTTTTCTTTTTTCTGCAGTTAAAGATACGATATTCTTTCTGATCATTAAAAGAGAAAGATAATCCGTCTACGCCCACTGTGAAATAGCTGAGAGGTGGGTTTCCTCTGGAAATTTCAGTGTGATTAATGTGAGGGTTAACAATGATCAGATCATCTTTTGAAATAGGGTAGATTTCATCTTCAAGCAGAAATTCCCCCTGTCCGTCCCGCACATAGAATAATTCGGTAAAGGCATGGGAGTGGGGAATGCTTGACCAGTCACCTTCATAGAGGGAAGAAGATGCATTCAGAAGTGTGACCTCCTGTGGAGCAGTATCTTCAGGGCTGAAGCGAAGAGAATGTGTACTCATAAAAAAGTTCCTCCTCCATAATTTAGTGATTTTGTCTAATGCAAAAAAGTAAGCAAAAATAATAGAGGGAATTTGTTCTGCATTTAGTTGTTATAATTGGACTAAATGCATAAAAAAACTTTGAAAGATAAAAAAATATAGGGTATTATAATCAAAAACAGAATTCCTTTCAAAATTTTCGATAACATTTTTTATATAATATCACAATTTGATTTGTACAGCAAGATTTCTAAAAAACAAAGCAAAAAGAGAATTGAAAATGTTTTGGAAAGAACGTATTCTATAGACAGATAAGGCGCAAGAAAGAGCAGAGTCAGGTCAGATAAGTAAAAAATAAGACAGGTTTATACAGAGAGAGGAGACAAACAACAATGAAAAAAGGTCGTGTAACAATACCAACCAATCTGGATGTAGTGCCACAGACACTGGAGATACTGGATGAATGGGGTGCAGATGCGATTCGTGACTGTGACGGAACAGAATTTCCGAAGGAATTAAAAGACACTGGATCCAAGATATATGCAACTTATTATACAACCCGTAAGGATAATGAATGGGCAAAGGCGCATCCTGAGGAAATCCAGCAGATGTATATCATGACATCCTTCCATACAGCAACAGAGAATAAGCTGGAAATTCATCTGATGGATCATTTATATCCGGATATGCTGGCAGTGAATACAAGAGATGATATCTACAGATGGTGGGAAGTTATAGACCGTACTACCGGGGAACTGGTATCAACAGAGCTGTGGAGCTATGATGAAGAAACCGGTAATGTAGTGATCAGATCTGCAAAGCTGTTTCATGAATACACTGTAAGCTTCCTTGCATATATCATGTGGGATCCGGTACACATGTATAATGCAGTAGTAAATGACTGGAAAGATGTGGAACCGCAGATTACATTTGATGTGCGCCAGCCAAAAACAAAAGCTTATTCCCTGGAACGTCTGCGCAGATTCCTGGATACTCATGAGTATGTGGATGTTGTGCGCTTCACTACATTTTTCCATCAGTTTACTCTTATATTTGATGAACTTGCAAGAGAGAAATATGTAGACTGGTTTGGTTATTCCGCTTCAGTCAGCCCATATATTCTGGAGCAGTTTGAGAAAGAAGTGGGCTATCCTTTCAGACCGGAATATATCATTGACCAGGGATACATGAACAATACCTATCGGATTCCCTCAAAAGAATTCAAAGATTTCCAGGCATTTCAGAGACGTGAAGTTGCGAAACTTGCCAAAGAGATGGTAGATATCGTACATGAATACGGAAAAGAAGCTATGATGTTCATGGGAGATCACTGGATTGGCATGGAACCGTTTATGGACGAATTTGCATCTATCGGACTGGATGCTGTAGTTGGAAGTGTTGGAAATGGTGCGACCCTGCGTCTGTTCAGCGATATTAAGAATGTAAAATATACAGAAGGAAGATTTTTGCCATACTTTTTCCCGGATACGTTCCATGAAGGCGGCGATCCTGTAAAGGAGGCAAAAGTGAACTGGGTAACAGCAAGAAGAGCAATTCTTCGAAGCCCGATCCAGAGAATAGGCTACGGCGGATATCTGAAACTTGCCCTGGAATTCCCGGATTTTGTACAGTATATCAAAGAAGTCTGCGAAGAGTTCCGCACTTTATATGATAACATTCAGGGAACGACTCCTTATTGCGTAAAACGGGTAGCAGTCCTGAATTGTTGGGGAAAGATGCGCTCATGGGGTAACCATATGGTACATCACGCCATCTATTACAAGCAGAATTATTCTTATTTCGGAATTATCGAAGCATTAAGCGGCGCACCGTTTGATGTATCATTTATCAGCTTTGACGATATCAAAGCAGACAAAGATCTTCTGAAGAAATTTGACGTAGTGATCAATGTGGGAGATGCGGACACTGCACAGTCAGGTGGCGAGAACTGGATCGACGAAACAATCATCACAGCAGTCAGAGAATTTGTATATAATGGAGGAGGATTTATCGGTGTAGGAGAACCGGCAGCGCATCAGTGGCAGGGCAGATTCATTCAGTTAGATGATGTACTTGGAGTAGAAGAAGAACATGGATTTAACCTGAATACAGATAAATATAACTGGGAAGAACACAGAGATCATTTCATCCTTAAAGATGCAGAAGGCGAGGTTGATTTCGGTGAAGGTAAGAAGAACATTTATGCCTTACCGGAAACAGAAATCTTAATCCAGAAAGACCAGGAAGTGCAGATGGCTGTAAAGACTTTCGGTAAAGGAAGAGGCGTTTATATCAGCGGACTTCCATACAGCTTCAAGAACAGCCGCGTGCTTTATCGTGCAGTCCTTTGGTCAGCATCCGCAGAGGAAGAACTTCACTGCTGGTATTCAACCAACTACAATGTAGAAGTACATGCTTACGTAAAAAATGGAAAATACTGCGTAGTCAACAACACTTACGAACCACAGGATACAGTAGTTTACAGAGGCGATGGAAGCAGCTTCCGGTTACATCTGGAAGCAAATGAGATTAAGTGGTATCAGATTATTACCGGAAATCCGGAATAAGGTATTTTGAAGTTGTTGTCATTCAATGTGAAAATTGAGTTAAAATAACCAAAATATATTGAAGACCAATCGAATTTATTATAAAATGAAACGAAAACAAAGGCTTTTCGAAAGGAAGCAGAGATCGTGAATAAAAAATATACGATTGGTGTAATGATAGGAAATGCTAATTCTCCCCATACTATGGACCTGATGCAGGGAATTTTCCACGCAGCAGAATCTATGAGTGTAAATGTACTGTTTTTCCTTGGAATTCACAGTAGTTATTATTATAAATCTTATTTCGGAGAAGATACAGAGGACGATTATGATTATCAATTTAATGCGGCATACGATTATGAAGCGTTTGCAGATCTGGACGCATTGATCATTGCCTATGGTTCACTCTGTATATTTCTCGATGAGAAAGAGAGTGCTGTATTTCTGGAAAAATACAGAAATAAACCGCGTGTTATTTTGGAGGAGAGGGACAAAACAGGAACCGCAACTTCGATTATTGCAGATAATTACAATGGAATGTATGCAATCGCAGAACACCTGGTAAAAGATCACGGATACAGGAACTTCACCTATCTGGCAGGGCCTCACGGTAATACAGATGCCAGAGAACGAAGGCAGGCAGTATATGATGTGATGAAGAAATATGACCTTGAGTTTGGTGCTGACAGGATTGCCTATGGAGATTATTCTTCCTGTGTACAGAGTCAGGTGAATCAGTTGTTGGATGCATATCCGGATATGGAAGCGATGATCTGTGCGAATGACGTGATGGCAGAGACTGCATACAGGGAATGCACCAGAAGAGGAAAAATTGTTGGAAGGGATATTGCAATTACAGGCTTTGATGATTGGAAACTGGCTGAGTCTATGAATCCTCCGTTGACAACTGTACTGCAGAATGCATTTGATATGGGAAATATGGCAGTGATCGGTGCGGTAGAACTCTGTAAAGGAAAGAAATGTCATTCTATTGTAGTGCCGGCAGGAGTAAAGATCAGAGAATCCTGTGGATGCCGTGTGGAGAGGAAGATTTATGAGAAAACTGCCATTCTCGGACAAGAAGAGGGATGGACAGATATCGCAGAACGTTATCTGGACAGTATGGTAAAAGGAATACTTCCGGATAATTCGGATAAGAGATTAAGAGAGAAAACCAGAGAGTATCTGCGGGCTATTCTTAAAGTAGATTTCCGTATTCCTGAAAGTGAAGAAAATATAAAAAGAAATCTGCAGAAATTGTTTGTAAGTAATCTTGACGGAATAATCAGCGGCCATTCTCTGATGAAAGTATTTGATCAGTTTGTGGATGAATGTATCCAGAAAGAACTGCAGAAGAAAAGAGCAGACAGGGAAATTGTCCAGAATTTACTTCTGAGAAAACGGCTGATGAATGACAAGATCATAGCATATATCATAAAAAGGGAAAAAGAACATTTCAGCACATTTCAGCAGGAGAGCTGGTTTGTGCCGCTGATTTCCAAGGATATGCTGTGTCATATGAATGATGAGCAGGAAATGTACAGACGTGCACTTGTAAAGCTCAATGCTCTGAACGCGAAGGCTTCCTATCTTTATATATTTAAGGAACCAATTGCTCATTACAGAAACGAAGAATGGAAATGCCCGGATAAAATGTATCTGGCAGCATATCAGATGGGCGAGGAGATTATTTCCTACAAAGAGGATGAACGTCCGGAGGTTTCTGCTGTATATGCAGGCAGTGGCAGAATCGTGTGCAGAAAGGAAGATGACCAGAATTATGTGGCAACGATTCTCTGTCTGTTTTCAGGTGAGATGCAGTATGGAATTCTGGTAGCAGAGATTAACCCTGCAAATCTGTCTCTCTTTTATCTGATCAGCAGACAGATTGGAAATATGCTTCGTATGTATCAGATGTCAAAAGAACAGCGCAGAATGCAGCAGAAACTGGAAGCACTGGTCAGAGAAGTTAAAGAGAAGAACGAAGTTCTGAATTTTCTTTCTGAATCTGATGTGCTGACAGGATCTCTGAACCGCAGAGGTTTTATGGAAAAAGCGGTACAGATGAACAGAGAGAATGCGGGTAAAGAAATAGTAGTTCTGTTTGCTGATCTGGACCATCTGAAGGAAATCAATGATTCTTTTGGGCATATAGAGGGGGATTTTGCAATCAGACGATGTGCGGAAGTCTTAAAGTCTGTAGTGGGAGACAGTGGAGTTACAGGAAGGATTGGCGG
>UMIU01006546.1_pt1 | contig 10895 bp, 8 predicted proteins | sample 1965871 | NCBI WGS metagenome assembly UMIU01 (sample SAMEA4836132, study PRJEB28245) | human gut metagenome | biome: gut microbiome; material: fecal sample | place: Denmark | collected 2008
AAAATTTTCTTTTTCATACTCTGTACCTCCCTACTGTAAGCTCATTGTTGTTTCGTCGTCTGATACATTCACGTCCACGCCCCAGGCACTCTTGATTGCGTCCTTTGCGTTGTGTGTCTGAACTGCATCCACCTCTGCGTCAATGTGGAAGGTGTAACCATTGTACTTGTAAGTATAAGTGATGGTTTTGTCCTTTACTGTTTTCTCTACCTCTGTTGCAATCTTCGGATCAATGCGGAGTGTGTCAGATAATGCCGGTGTGGTATCTCCGGCTTTTACTGCCTTTGTGTAATAAAGAACGGTTCTTTCGTCGGTGGTCTGCTGATCTGCAACTACCCAGCCGTTAGCGGTAAGGAAATTCAGTTCGATCAGATCCGGTGAAAGAGTGGTGTTCTTCTCGCCCTCTTTGTTCTGCCAGCTCTTGGTAAGGATCACACGGACGAAGGTGTCGATGTTACCGCTGTTCTGAACACTGAGCTCTTCTTTGTATTTCTTTCCGGGTGCGAATTTCTCCTTTTCTCCGAGAAGGCCTGTCAGGAGTTCCCCGTCTTTTACTTCTTGCTGGTTCTTAGATGTAAAATCCTGGCTGCTGACGACATCGCCATTCTCTAAAAGAGATACGCCGATATTCTGCATCTCGATCTGTGCGGAATAATTCTCACTGTAGTAGGTGAGTGCGGCACGTGTACTGCCGACAGTACTGCCAATCAACAGGAGCGCTGATGCTGTCAGAAGCAGGGCCGATTTTTTTGGAAATGATTTCTTTTTCTTTTTCATCTTCGTTCCCTCCTATTCTGTGGTTTTACTGTCTTCTGTTGTCTCAGTTGTGATTACATGATTCCAGTCTGGATATGGCTTTCCATTTTCATCGTAAAGAACCGGTGTGCATTCCTGGATAACCACGATATTGAATTCTTCCGGTTTATCCTTCCCTTCCGGGAATTTGTAAGAGATATTGAGTTCCTTGAGTTCCGGTGTGGTTTCGCCTGCCGGAAGAACACCTTCATAGTGCCAATAACCATCATCTTCGGCTTGCCATCCGCCATTCGGAGCAGTATAGGTAAGTTCCATTGGAGCAAATGCTGTTACTCTTACGAAGCAATCATAATCACCGGTATTTGTAATGGTGACGTGCTTGCCATCTTTATCGACTGTTTCGTTAGGGATGGTTTCGGTAAATCCCATATTCATCGTCACACCGCCACCGGCTGTTGTATAAGTTGTGAAGTATGCCATTGCACTTCCAACTGCCAGGGTTCCGGTAAGAGCAAGTGCTGCCGTTGCCATGATAAGTGGTTTTTTATGTAACTTTCTCATTCCGACTCCCCCTTCCTAGTTCTTTTCTGCCGGTTCGGTGTACTGATACTGACCATTTTCGTTCAGCTTGAAATTATTTTTTACACCGTAGCCGCCATTCATATTGTCATCGACATCATTTGTGAAGGAAACGGATACCGGAGCACCCTTTTCATCGGTTGCTATAATCTTGGTCATTTGATCATTTGCTGAGGTAAGCTTGTAGCTTGCACCGCTGTACTCTTCTTTAACAGTTACTGTAGCTCCTGCAGGAATCCTTGTAATTGTTACGGAAGAGTCACCTGCGGCCTCAAAGTCAAGTGATTCGATGCGGGTTTCTGTTTTACCCTTAAGAGGTGTAATCTCAATCTTGAATACGAAGGTTGCTTTCTTACCGGTTGTTGCATTATGATGTGCAAGTGTTTTATTGATCTTCAGATCACCATATCTTGCATGTTCTTCCGGTTTCAGACCAACTGCACTGTTGTATTCTTTGGTCAGATCGTAGATCCAGGTATCGTTACCATTGCTGTAATAATTGTTGGTCGGAAGTGATACCAGGTAAGGGGTAAAGGTATAGGTATAATTCGTGGTAACTACTTCCGGTGTATCTACAAGGTAAAGTCCTGTAGCAAGATCAGCCAGACTTCCGGTTCCAGCTGCTAAAGTAACTGTAGCGGTTGGGTTTACGGAATCTTTCAGCAGCTTCTGTGCCTCTTTGGCACGTGCAGCCCAAGTGTTTGCGGCTGCGTTATTATCGGCACTTACTGAAGATACATCCAGTTTTTTGAAATCTTCGGTTGCGGTATAATTACCGGATACGTCTACATCCGCCACCTTATAAAGATTCACTGTAATGTTAGTGCCATTAGCTGTCAGTTCGTTGTCTTCTCCGCTTACATTAAATGCAACCGAACACTTCCGATCCGTATCAATCGCATTCGCAGCTCTGGCACCAGGCAGAGTGAGAAGCGGAAATGCAAGAGCGAGAGCTAACAAAAACGTGGTTCCTTGTTTTAATCGTTTATTCATCATCGCCTCATGTCCTCCTTAAGAAATCTTGGTTATTCTTTGTGAGCGTTTCTCTTGGAAAGAAATCTTAAGAGAATGATCACAAGAATCGTGATTGAAAGTCCTAAAATTAAATAGAGCATATAATAATTCTGAATGGCTTTTACCATAGAATCTGTAACTGATTCGGTAGCATCCTCTTCGCCGTTATATGGAACTCTGGTTCCTCTTACGAGAAGACGATGGGAGTTGACTCCGTATGGAGTACAGGTAAATAAAGTTACCTGGTCTTTTCCTTCTTCAATCTGGAGTGCTTTCTCCAGTGTTTCATGATCGTCTTTGTCTACCATCGGAAGAATCTGGTCTACCTTGTAGGCAAGGACTTCATCCAGTACATGGATGTAAAATTTATCGCCAACTTCAAGCTGATCGATATCGGTAAAAAGCTTTGCGCTTGGAAGTCCACGGTGAGCTGCGAGAACACTGTGGGTACTCTCCCCTCCGATCGGAAGCTTTGTGCCGTTCAGATGTCCGACGCCGGTCTGCAGATCCTTGTCACCGGTGCCATGGTAAATGGCAAGCTTGATGTTGATCTTCGGAATGGAAAGGTATCCCATTATTCCGTCATCTGCAACGTTCAGGATCTTCCAGTATTCGGTGTCTTTGATGTCATTTTCATCTTCACCAAATACATCTCCATAGAGGTTGTTCTGCTGAATGGTATCATTGAAAGCTTTTGCCTTTTCCCACTCAGAGGTGAAGTCCTCCGGTTCCATGTCCTGTATTGTATTGTCATAGCTGCTGATCAGCTGATTCTGTCTGTAGGTGTTCCACTGGTTGGATACCGTCGGGTAGATCAGAATCCCAAATCCTATCAAGAATAACAGACCGAAAAGGAAGGTTGAGATTTTTCTTTTCATAGGCATATTCCCTTTCTCGTTCTTATTCTCTTTTTAAGAGGTCTCATTTTTCTTCTTTTGAAGCTTCTTCTCCTTTAAGTATAACACAAGGATAAAGATTGTGGTAATTACAAGACCAATAATTACCCATAAAAGATAATTTGTATGAAGACTAATTCCGCTGAGCGGTGTCTTCTCATCGGCAACTTCCTGTTCCACATAAGGTACTCTGTGACCACGGACCAGAAGCCGCTCGGTATTGACTCCGTATGGAGTACAGGTTAAAAGTGTTACAAGATCTTTTCCTTCTTCTACTGAAAGAGAGGAAGTTTCTTCCGGTTTTACTACGGAAATCTTGTCGACTTCATAACATAATGTTTCGTTTAATACATGGATCAGAAAATGATCGCCTTCTTCCAGCTGATCCAGATCGGTAAAAAGAGACGCACTCGGAAGTCCACGGTGTGCGGAGATAACGGCGTGTGTACTTTTACCGCCGATTGGAAGAGAGCTTCCTTCTAGATGTCCGGCTGCCTGTTTGAGAACATCTTCATCGGTAGTGTGGTAGATCGGAAGTTTGATGTCAATCTTCGGGATCTCCACGATTCCCATCATCTCGTCACCGGCAATATTCAGAGCATCCATGTAGGACTGGTCTTCTTTGTCACTGGCTGCGGCTACTGCAAATGAGTCAGGAAGGATACTTGGAAGTAAGGCTTCGTTGTAAGCTTCTGCTTTCTGCAGTTCTGCGTCATAATCAATCTCATGTGCTGCATCCTTTTCGGATACAGTCTGTTCATAACTGCTGATCAGTTGCTTCTGCCTGTAGTTATTCCACTGGTTTGCAACGAATGGATACAGCAGTAAGGACAACCCGGCTAAAAATATGATGCCAATAATAAGTTTGTTTGCTTTGCGTTTCATCCGAACTCTCCTTGCTGTTGTATTATTTTTTAGGAATCCGGGGCGACCTGCCCCGGATTCAATATCTGATTATAAATAATTATTGCAATTATTTGTTGTCTGATTTCTTGCGGCTTGCGAAGAACAGACCAGCTGCTGCGATCATGATAACGCATCCAGCGATTGTGAAGATTGTAGTACCGATACCACCTGTATGTGGAAGGGAATGTAATTTTGTATCTGAAACATTTGCTGTAGCTACTGGATTATCTCCGTTTTCAATTGTTACATTATCAACAGGTACTACTGAATATCCTGCAGGAGCTTTTTCCTCGACAATTTTATATGTTCCATCATTAAGACCTGTTACTTTAACTGTACCGTTTGTTGCCACTACATTTGTTACTTTGTTTTCAGTATCATCAGCTGTGGCTAATTTGTATTCGCCTTCTTTTACTAATACAAATTGAAGCTTATCACCTACGGTGTTGTTTTCGCCAATTGGTGCAATACTGAATTCTGCGCCTGCTAAAAGTTTACTTGTAACATTTTCTTTACCATAATTCTCATCATATTTGTTGATTGTGATAGAACCTAATTTACCTTTTACTTCTGGTACATTATATCCTTTGTTACTTGAAGCTTTGTTTGCAAAAGTAGCTGCATCTGTAATCTGTGCTTTTACTTCTACTGTTACAGTCTGACCAGCATGAGCATTCTCTGTTCCAATATAGGAAGAAGCAAATCTTACTCTTACCTTCTGTCTCTCTGCTGCCGGTAAGGTTGTTATAGGAGCGCCATCAGTTCCATCAGGATTAACACTTACTAATGAATAAGTATTTTCTCCTGCCGCAAGTGGTGTTTCTCCAACTTTTACAGTAACTTCAGTCACTTTCATACCTGTAGGTTCGTCAGTAATCTGGAATGTTTTATCTGTTGCTTCTTTATCATAACTCGGAAATACAGCTGTAATAGTAAATGGAACGACCTGTCCACGTTCTACTACCTGGTATGTAGTTGTTCCGTTTTCGCCTTTGAAAGCTTTTGTAAGTGTATATGTAGAACCTTTAGCATCAATTGTTTTAGCTGCTGGTTTCATTAATCCATCATCGCCGTACTCGTAAACAGCTTCGCCCATTGGATTGTATGTTGTTTTACTAGACTGTGCATAAACATAATATGCGCCAATCTCAAGATTTTCAAATTTTACACTTGTAGTATCAACATCTCTCTTTGTCTCTATTGGTGTAAGTGAGTCACGTTTTTCTGCAATCTTAGCCCAATCAATAGTTATCGGTTTTGTCTTAAGATCACTTACTTCAGTAGCTGTTATACCGGCTGCAAGTTTCCACTCGCTTTTAGCAGCATCCCATTCTACAACTTTATAAATGCTTAAAGTTGTTTTTTCATTCGGCACTAATCCCTGTACGGTAATAGATCCTTTTGTTGCTGGTGTAGCAGGTACTTCTTGATCTGATTCGCCAGCTGCAAACGATGTCATACTCATTCCGAGTACCATAGCCAGTGTTAATAACACTGCAAAGATTTTTCTCATCTTCTTCATATTTTTGTCTCCTTTTCTTTTAAGGGCTTTGCCCATTTTTTATTGTCCCCTCATATGGGATAATAACGTTTTTGTGTGGCAAGAAGCCACTGAAAAATTAATCCTTACAATTATTTTTTCAGCACCTCCCTGCATTTGTTTTTATATAAGATCCATACGGCTGCAAACATAAGTAACATGCCGCCAATCATATACAAGTAAATTCCAGTGCCTCCAGAATGTGGAAGGGCGTATAAAGCTTCGTTTTGGTAAAGATAATATACTACATTCTTACCATTTACTTTTTCGGTTACTGTTTTAATATGTGTACCATTTACAGATGATGTAATGTACTTTAATGCACCGTTTCTCATAATCTGAATTTGCCATTTTTCAGTACTGCATTTATATCCAGCTGGTGCAATTTTTTCTTCCATTGCATAAGTTCCTTTTGGAAGTGTTGTAATCTGGTCTGTATCTGCACACTCTTCTGTGTTATACCATATAAGCAAACCATCTTGATTTGATTTTCCGTAATATGCTACGGAAGTATTTGCTGTTGATGTCAGCTTAAATTTTGCACCTTTCAGATAGATGTATGGATCATCACTGCTTGCACTTGTTTTTTTGATTCCCCAGCCACTTGTCACTTCTTCATTGGTATATTCTACCACACCAAGTCTTCCGGCTGGATTATTATAAGTGTTATTTGTGATAACATCTTTTCCATCTTTATCACTACCCATAACAAATGTGATGGTGTCATCCGTTTTACCAGCAATTTGGCAATTTGTTTCTTCGCCTTCAAGAATTCCTTTTACATCATAACCGCTTGTTTCATTCTCAGTTACTACATAAGTTCCTCTTGCAAGATTGGAAACTTTATTCAGTTCATCACCTGCAAGCGTTCCTGTTGTCTGATCTGCTGCTACGGTTACCTTAACAGTCGCAATTTCCTGATTCGGTCTTACATCTGTTCTGGTAATTGTAAAGTTAAATTCTTTAGCAGTGTCTGGTGCATTTTCCAGTTTCTTAGTAATATTAATCTTACCGGATACAAGTTTAATTGTATAAGTGCCATTTTTTGTAACACCCTTTGAATCAACTGCGTAATACTTCTTGCCGTTTTGAGTACAGTTTCCCTTCTTATCGCCAATGGAATTTGCTGCTGATGCTCTACCATCTGTTATCGGAGTTACTGTTACTTTTGCATAATAAACAGTTTCTTCCGTCAATGGTGTATTCAAGATATCATTTTTACTGATATCTTTTGTACAATCTGCATCTTTAAACCATTTTGTTGTGATTGTCACATCATCCAGCATTGTATATTCTGTACCTGTTGTTGATTTCAGCTTTGTTACTTCATTCAGCTTCGCTTCATCAATATAGTCTCCCGGTTTGTCACCTTTGAAAATCGTCTTTTCGCCATTATTGACATTGAAATCAACTTTTACATTTACGGTTGGCTGATTAAACTTCCGGTCATCGGTTCCGACTGTAATACCGGATTCCGGTCCATTGGTAAGAACATCGTTGCCACCGATATAAACATCTTTTGCTTTTACCCGAATGATCTTGCTCCATCCTGGTGTACCATCTGTACCTTTTTTACCAATAACTGCATTGTTCCACTCAATGTAAGTCTGACCGGTTTCATCTGTCTTGATTTCGCCGCCCATAGCTGCAATATCTGCTTCTGGTGTCACAAGTTCAAACCTTGGATCAATGTAGTCTCTTACAACAGCTCCGGAAATCGGAAGCGTATCTTCGATGGTCTGACTTACAAAAGCAAATGCCTGATTGATTTCCTGAGTGCTGGATGCATTAAAGGAATATCCTTCGCCAGATGACAATCCAGCCAGCCAGGTCTGTGTTTCGTCTGTCAGACTGACACCGATGGTCATCAGCTTGATGCCTGCTTTCTTAACAGCCTTAGCAGATTCAACTGCACTTTCTGGAGCTTCTGATGTTCCATCCGTCAAAAGAACCACATATTTGTCAGCAGTGTTGCTGGCATCCAATTTGCTTTTTGCAGCATCAAGACCTAAATGCTGATATGTTCCTCCATCAGAACCCAATCCATTGATGGCTGAAATAATCTGATTATATTCACTTTCCACGCCGACACGTAACAGTGATGTATTAGTATTTACACTTCTACTGAAATCGGTTACAGAAACTCGACTGTTTGGAGATGTTGTCCGTAAATTGCTTACAAAGGAGGTTGCAGCATCCTTTACTGCCTGAATACGGCTTTTTTCATTGTCCTTTTTGCTGTATACTGTATATTTAGAGTTAGAATTTCCATCTCCTTCATATGACCAGCCCATGTCATTGTATCCAGCATATCTACTATGCCAGCCCGTTCTATTTTTATAATTGTAACCATTTGAACTATATTTTCTTCCATATTCTAGCTCATACCAAGTATTATCATAAAAACAATAATACGTCTTACTGGTATCTAACTCTGAAAGTTTCTTTTCTCCAATCAACTCATATGATGCATCCCATCGCATACTTCCCGAAGTATCAATAACAAGTGATACATCTACCGGTCTTTCGGTTGTCTCGGCTGTCTTTACCAGTGATGATGCACTGAGTGTGATATCATATGTACGGGCATTCCAATCAACCAGCTGTGCTGTTTTTGACTGTTCCCAATTTGCTTTGGCATTTGGGACAGTTGTCACAGCAGTTTCATCTTTATCACCGACAGCAAACATTTTTGCTGTTGTTGTACCGCCCTGAGATTCTACAACTACTTTATAAACAGTATTTCCAGCCACATAGCCGCTTGGAGCTTTTGTTTCTTTCAGATAATATACTTCACCATAGGAAAGGTTGCTCAATGTAACAATTCCGTCTTCATCACTTCTTATTGTTCCAAGTGATGTGGTTAAAGCTTCATCATCATAAATACCAAATTCCGCGCCTTCCAGACCTTTTCCGGTGTCAGCATCTGTTTTTGTAAAAGTAAGGCTTGTATTCTGAATCTCACCCGGATTTACGATACTGCTGTTTGGAAGTACATAAGTCATATTACAGTTTGATTTAAATGCACCACGTTCCAGATACAGTACTGTCAGACGATGTGTATCCAAACCATGTTCTGTAACATAGGCTTCTTTCTCCACATCTGTGTATTTTTCCGTTCCAAGAAGAACGGTCCACAGATCTACGTCGCCATCCTTCTTGTCATGAATACCACCCACATCTACCACAACCCGGTTGCCATCCATAACTACCCAGAGGTCATCATCACCTGTAAAGCTGTAAGTCAGTGCTCCGATATAGTCTTTCAATCTGAACTGGATATCATAACGCATTCCAAAGTAATAGTTATGGTTTGTATCATCGAATGCTTCACCTCTATCCTTTTCTTTTTCTTTGTAAGCATCCAACGGGAAGAAACTACTCATGTCGGAAACAACGGTTTGACTACCGTTTTTAACAGCGGAGAGTCTATACTCATTACCTGTCCGGTTAAATTTCAGGTTAAAGTCTGTATAAATCTGTTTTCCAAGTTTGTCTCCGGCATTTGTTGTTGTAAACAGTCCCGGTTCTACAATCTTGTCACCATTTTTATTTGTACCCATATCCAGGGCTCCGGTACTTACATCTACGCCGTTAATAATATCTTTGTAAATATAAGAGTCACGAGCTTTAGCCCATTCATTGATATCTACATCGCCCTGTCCGTCATTGTAGTTTTTGTATACAGAATAATCTTCTCCAGACTTTCTAAATCTATCAGCACCACCCATTGCAAAACGTCTGTCTTTTGCTACTTCTCTGTTTTCTGCTGCTTCAACGTAGTTGGATGGATCATTGATGCTCTTCTGTCCGGATGGTGGATTGATCTGATAATCATAAAATGTAACATTTCCGCTGAAATTGTTATCCGTAGTCGCCTGATAGAATACACAGTAATTTGTATTCTCACTCAGACGCTCTGCAATCTTACCATCCTGTCTCAGACTTAACGCACTTCCTGTGGCATTTCCATCTGCATCTGCTTTATATATTGATGCAACAGTATAGTTGTCACTCTTCTCAGCAGCAAGGTTTAGTGTTCCATTTTTACTCAGCGGATAGCTCTTGCCGGCAAAAAGCTTTTCATTTGTACCACTTACTTTGTAAGTGACATGTACCTGAAGCTGTTTTGTTGCTGCTATTGTATAAGTAGAAGTACCTGTTGCCGCTGTTGCGATAGCATCATTATTAAAGGTTACTGTTTCTGATTCGGCTACATTTTCTTCTTCTGCTACAGTTTCTTCTTCTGCTACAGTTTCTGCTGTGTAGAAGCCATAAATCTGGTTTTTATCTGCCGAGATTTGAAGTGCCTGACCTTCTCCGGCTGCAACTACTGTTTTGTCAATTGTTTTTAATGAAGCATCATGGCTAAAAGCAGTTGCATTTTCTAAATTCATATTTAGATTTTCAAAGCGAAGTGCAATGGTTGTATTAGGTTCTGATGACACACCATTTACTTTAAAATCAACCTTACACATGACCGCAGCTGTAAGTGCTTCATGTTCTTTCAAATTGCTCTGAATTGCATCTAGAATACTTTCCTCATTTTCAACTTCTGCTAGATCCATCGTAATTTCGTCTGACGGATCATCTAGATAGAAAGCATTTTCAGGAATGTCTGCATATACAGTGCCTATTGTCTGATCATCCGCATTTTTCATTTCTTGCGTCAGTGTCATGGCCTGGCAGCCTGTCTTGTCATTAAATCCATCCACATTATCATCAGCAAAAGCTGATGTCGCACTGCTAAGCACAAGTACCATGCAAAGCATGAATGCTATTAAACGTTTCTTTGTATTACTTTTCATGGCGTCCTCCTTCTATTCCTCAATTCTGACTTCATAATTGTTATCAAGTGCTCCGTCTATCAGCTTCAATAATTCAAGGGCACTGCGGAAATGCTGCTCTCGCTGCTCTTCCACCCAAGTAACGCTGCCCTGCCAGGTACCGTTCTGCTGATCCATGATTTTTATTAAAAAAGTTCTTGTATTTTTTTGCTTTTTATTCATGTCAGTTTTCATCTGCCCTTCCTAATTATTTAGACTTTTTTATCTTATATAGGTATTGTATCTGACAAAGCATTACGTGAATCATTACCAATAACGAAAAATATTAACTTTTTTAAGCTATAACAAGAAATAGTAATGTTTTTGTAATAATATAATGATTTGATACCAGGGTCAAAAGGTCAGAAAGCCGATGCA
>UMIU01004136.1_pt1 | contig 10882 bp, 15 predicted proteins | sample 1965871 | NCBI WGS metagenome assembly UMIU01 (sample SAMEA4836132, study PRJEB28245) | human gut metagenome | biome: gut microbiome; material: fecal sample | place: Denmark | collected 2008
TCCTGTAAATCCAAATTGAATTCTTTCATGGATTTTTCTAATTTCAACCCGCCGCGGCTCACGTAAGGACAGATGTTTTCTTTCACAAAGATTTCTGCCTCGGTATCAACCATGTTCCCTGCTTTATCGCTCTTTTGGCCGTCTACGAAGACGATGCCTGCCATAATTGAGGCTTTTGCTCTTTCACGGGACTGATAAATTCCCTTTTTTACTAATAAAACGTCAAGCCTTTCTTTCAAGATGTTCACAAATCCTTTCTGTAATGGAGTCTGCGTCGATGCCATATTTTTTGTACAGGCTGTCGCAGTCGCCGTGTTCGACAAAGGCGTCAGGCCAGCCAAAGGTCAGAACGTCTGAAACCCCAGATTCTGCGATAAACTTTTCGCCAAAGCCGCCAGCCAGCAAACCATCTTCTATGGTAACAACGAGCTTTGTTTTTTCTTCAAGACAGGACAAATCCAGTGGTTTGATGACGCCCGCATTTACAACTCCGGCATCGATGCCCTGTGCTTTTAACTGTTCTTTCGTTTCCAGAGCAGTCTGCAGCATTTTACCGACTGCCCAGATATCAAGATCTTTACCCGTAAATATCCGTTGGTTTTTTCCATCAAATGCCAGCGTTTTTTTTGTATCATAACAGCAGTCCCCGCGCGGATATCTGACGGCTACAGGGCCATCCAAAGAAAATGCGTATTGGATCATAGCTTCCAGCTGGTTTCCGTCAGAGGGAGCGAAAACGGTCATATTAGGCATGGATGTCAAGTAAGTGATATCAAACAGTCCATGGTGTGTTTCACCGTCAGCGCCGACGATTCCCGCTCTGTCGATTGCAAAGACCACGGGAAGATTCTGAATACAGACATCCTCAATGATCTGGTCATAAGCCCTCTGTAAAAAGGAGGAATATATCGCTACTAGTGGTTTCATGCCAGCTTTTGCTAAACCCGCAGCGAAGGTAACGCCGTGGGCTTCTGCAATTCCCACGTCAAAAAACTGCCGAGGGTATTTTTTTGCAAAACCGGTGAGACCGGTTGCATCACACATAGCGGCAGAGACGGCTGTGATTTTTTTGTTGTCGCTCGCCATGGCTTCAATTGTCGCACCTAGCACCTTAGAGTATGTCATGCCAGAAGGTTTTAAAACCTTACCGGTTTCTGGATCAAAGGGACTGATTCCGTGGAACTTATTTGGATCAATTTCCGCCGTACGATACCCCCTGCCCTTTTTCGTTATGACATGAATAAATACCGGCCCGTTTACATGCTTTGCCAGTTCCAGAACTTCGATTGTTTCACGAATATTATGACCGTTGATGGGTCCCAGATAAGTGAAGCCCAGCTCTTCAAAGATCACACCGCCGGATAGGAGCGCATACTTGATTCTGTCTTTTGCATGGCCGATATTTGTGGAAAGGTCATCCCCTATTACGGGGATTCGGTTTAAGGCACGTTTGATGGTTTTCTTTACACGAAGATAGCCGTTGGATGTGCGCAGCTTGGAAAGGTGCTGAGATACGCCGCCGATATTTCTCGATATCGACATGCCGTTGTCATTTAGAATGACAATCATCTTCGATTTAGAAGCGCCCACATTGTTTAGTCCTTCGTAGGCCATGCCTCCCGTCAGAGATCCATCCCCGATGATTGCGATGACTTCGTTCCTTTCGCCTTTCAGATCTCTCGCGGCAGCCATTCCTGCGGCTGCTGAAATAGAATTACTGGAGTGACCAGTATCAAAAGCATCGTGAGGGCTTTCCTTTCCCTTTGGGAAACCGCTGATTCCGTTCATCTGCCGTAATCCGTCGAACTCGCCAGCGCGTCCTGTCAATATCTTGTGGACGTAGGACTGATGTCCCACGTCCCATATCATCTTGTCCTCGGGACTGTTAAACACCTTATGCAGCGCGATTGTCAGCTCTACGACTCCCAAATTGGATGCCAGATGTCCTCCCGTTTTTGATACTTTTTCTATTAAAAAATCCCTAATTGCATATGACAACAGTTCCATCTCTTTCAAGTCCATCTTTTTTAGGTCGTCTGGAAAGTCATATTGCGTCAGTTCTTTACTCATTATTTTGTCCTCTTTGCCAGTTTCAGGACCAGTTCCCTGAAAAACTCAGCGTTGTCGTAGTATTTTTCGATCGCCTCGACGGCGTTCATTGTAAGTTCTGTAAGCTTTTTTTCCGATGCCTCCATACCGTTGAGGGATACATAGGTCACTTTTTCGTGTTCCGCATCAGCGCCAGTTTTTTTCCCGAGCTCTTTTTCATTGCCCTTGACATCCAGGATATCGTCTGCAATCTGATAAGCCAGACCCAGGTTTTCTGCATAAACCGTCAGGTCTTTCATCATGTCCTCATCAGCGCCGCCTAGATATAATCCTGCGCGGACAGCCGCTACGATCAAAGCGCCAGTTTTATTCAGATGGATGTATTCCAGCATCTCGTTGGAGCATTGGGTATGTTCTGACTCAATATCCGAGACTTGGCCGGCTACCATGCCCCGCACACCAGCGCCTTTGGCAATGGTATAGGCGGCATTGATTCTCCTCTGTACTTCTTTGAGACAGTCAAAATACAGATACATGTCTTTGTTCATCAGTTCAAAGGCAGTGGTCAGAAGACCATCTCCTGCAAGTGTAGCGATACCGTCACCAAAGACCTTGTGATTCGTCGGCATTCCTCTGCGCAGGTCGTCATTATCCATGGAAGGCAGGTCGTCGTGAATGAGTGAGTAGGTGTGGATGTACTCTATGGCACAGGCATAGGCAAGCGCATCTTTGGCATCACCGCCTGCAAATTCGCAAGCCGCAAGCAGCAACACCGAACGAAGCCGTTTACCTCCGGCAGTCAATGAATATTTCATGGATTCGTAGAGAGAACTGCTCTTGGTATCAATATTAGGCATAAAATCCATCAGATGTTCGTTTATCATATCTTTGTATTCATCATAATTTTCTTTCATCATCGCTTATACCTCGCCTTCAAATGTTTCAACTTTCTGCTTAGCAGTTTCTAAGATTTCATTACAAATCTTGTAATACTTCATGCCTTCTTCATAGCACTTGATTGCTCCCTCTAAGTCTGTATCCTGTGATTTGATGGATTCTGACATTTTCTGCAGTTCGCTAAGTGCCTTTTCAAAATTTCCTTTACTCATGACGTTCACTTCCTATCTCTGTGACTAAACATTTTGCATAGCCGTCTTGCAAGGCTATCTTCAGGGTCTGACCGCAGGCCAGATCACGGGTGCTCGACACGACATGTCCGTTCTCGGCAGTGATAACAGAATAGCCGTTTTCAAGTATCTTTTTTGGATTATTTTCTTCTAATACCAGCCGATATCTTTCTAACTCATTTTGACGCTGGGAAATTAAGGTGTCAAGATGGCTGCGCATTTCCGAAGCTAAATTGTCGATTTTCAGCCTGTTATACATCAGCTTGTTAGAAAGCTGCACATACAGATTTTCCTTTAGATCAAGAAGCTTTTCCTTCAATTGCGTCGTATCGGGAACCGCCAGCTGTGCGGCAGCCGTCGGTGTCTCAGCCCTGAGGTCAGCGACCAGATCCGATATGGTGAAATCAATTTCGTGTCCCACTGCGGAGATGATGGGAATTTGTGAAGCATAGATGCTTCTGGCGACGATTTCTTCATTGAAAGCCCATAAATCATCGGCGGATCCGCCGCCTCTTCCCACAATCAGCGTGTCGATATCATCGAAATGTTCATTGACGTAATCAATCATCCCGGCGATGTCTGCAGCAGCAGCTTCTCCCTGTACTAAAACAGGGAACACGATAATATCGACCAGATTATTTCTGGATTTGAGAATCTTAAGAATGTCTCGCACGGCAGCGCCTGTATTTGAGGTGATGATGCCGATTTTATCCGGGAACTTTGGAATCGGCTTTTTGTGAGCCTGGTCAAAGAGACCTTCTCCGCTTAATTTTTCCTTCATCTTTTCGAAGGCGATTGCAAGGTTCCCGGCACCGGATACTTCTACGTTTTTAACATAAATGGAATAGGTGCCGTTTTTCTTAAATACGTTGACAGAACCCGTGAGAGTGACTTCCATGCCATCGTCCAACTGGTAGTGAAGCTGCACAGCATATTCTCTGGGCAGAAAACAGTTGATTTTACTGGCTGCATCAATAATAGAGAAGTAAACATGGCCGCTGGAGTGATATTTCAAATTGGAAATTTCACCTTTGACTACGACTGCACCTAAAAGGGGGTCTGTACTGATGACCCGGCCAATATATTCATTTAGTTGTGAAACCGAAACAGGTTTTAAAGCCATGTCTTTTTTCCTCCAAGTCGTGCGATTCCCACCGCATTGTCTGTGCTCAGCGCAGGCTCTCCAAAGCAGATATTGAGATGAGACAAATCTGAACGCAACATCTTTCTGATATAGGCACTCGATGATACACCGCCAGCAAAAAGAAAATCGTTGATTTTATATTTTTTGCGAAGCTGCAGGGTCATATCCTCAATGGACTCTCCCAAACGCTGAAAAAGCATGGCAACGAGAGCAGTTTCACTAACTTCACCTATCACTCTCTGACATTTCGTTTCGATACCTGATAAATTGATATATCCATCTGCACATTTGATTTTCGGCAAATCATTCTGTGCAGGCGATTGTCCCCTAAGAGCCAGTTTGTCCAATTCTTCTCCACAGGGAAAATTCATGCCCAGTGCAACGCCAATTCGGTCGAGGACTTGTCCAAATGCCAAATCCTTGGATCCGCCGACAATATCAATGTTATCTCCCTCAACCAAAAGTGCTTCGCTGGTGCCTCCGGAAAAGTGAAAAGAAACGATTCTATTCGCATCTCTTAGCGGTGAATCGTGCTTTACGGCTTCAATGTGTCCCTCTTGATGAGAAAATTCGAGGTAGGCAGCATCGAGGGCAGATGCCAGCATTTTTCCTGCGGAAACACCGGCATTAAAAACTGGCATATAGGAACCTTCGATTGGCCGCGGCTTTGCCGAAGTGCAGACGCAGTCGATACTGCCCCTGCCCTTGATTTCTGAAAAGGCAGTCTGCAGCAGCTCGGGCAGATTATTTACATGCTGAAAAAGAGCGGCAGACTGTCTAAGCCCTCTCTCGCCCTTTTTTACATCCAGATATTTTTGAAGATTGCATATGATGTCACCTTCTGTATTGACAACGGCTACAGAGGTTTTGTAGTTGCTGGTATCGATGCCGAGAGAAAAGTGACTAGCCATTTGCTTCACTGCTTTTTGCTGCAATTTTGCCTAAAATGGCATTTACATATTTTGCTGAATCTTCTGTTCCGTAAGTCTTTGCCAAGTCGACCGCCTCATTGATAGATACGGCACTGGGGATGTCGGCAAGATACAGGATTTCGCACGCTGCCAATCTGATGATGGCCAGGTCGGTCTTTGGTATCCTGGATGCTTTCCAGTTCTTGCTGTATCTATCAATCTCCTGATCCACTTCTTCTTTTTTGTTGCAGATCAGAGAGTACAGTTCATGGCAATAATCCCTTTGTGCCTTGAAATCCCTATCTTTAAAATATGCTGTACGGTGATTTACATCAAAGTCGCCGCAGGCTTCCATCTGGAACAAAACCTGCATCATAAATTCTCTTGCATCTGTTCTTGTCATTTATCTTTTGTCTTCCTCTCCAGGCAGGCTTACACCCTGCACGTGTATATTAACTTCTAGTACGTTTAAATCTGTGATGGATTCGATTTCTTTTTTTACGCTGCTCTGTATTTCCCAGGCAAGCTGAGGAATCTTTACCTTGTATTCTACGATAATGTAGATATCGAGTACGATACCATTGTCATTTTTCGATAGTTTAACTCCTTTACTGGAAGAGTCAATCCCCAAAATATTTTTAGAGATGCTCTCGGTAAGTCCACCCGCCAATTCGCTGACACCAGGAATCTTGGACACCGCATTGGCGGTGCACACCATGATCACATCATCTGAAATTTTGATTGTTCCAAGTTTTTCATTCTGTAAATTGGACATAACCTACCTCGTCAAATCATCAGTTCACTGCGTTTATTATACCATGACTATTCCTTTGAAAATAGAATCGAAAGGCATGATTCAATGAACGCTTCCTTGCAGCGAAGCTGAAGGATCACTGCGTTCATTATACCATTGTTATTGCCAATTATCAACGTTTTAATAACTACTCTGAATGATGATTTTGTCTGCTGTGCGCTGTGTTTCTTCCATGACGATGTTGCAGATCTTTGCGACCATATTCTGTTTCAGGTTCTGTTCATCCACGGTGACAGTGACCGTGCTGTCAGATATGATGACCAAACAGGCAGGCAAATTTTTCGCTTTGATCTTATTCTCTGTGGCGACTTCCTGTTCCATGTATCCAGCTAATTTTTCTTTTTGCTTTACAGCGTTCTTTTTCTCTGCTTCGTTGGTGGAGTTCTTGATGGTCTCATCGTATTTGGCGATCAGATCATTTCTCTCCAGCTCCAGATTTGCTCTTTTTTCGCTGAATGAACCGTCATCAGCAGCAGGCTGATCAGCATCATCAGTAGCAGCACTGTCACTTTTCTCTGACGGTTCTTCCTGCGTCACGTTTTTGCTGTCCACGAGAACATCTCCATCGTGCAAAGGGATATTATTAGACTTGACATTGGTGACGACGAGACCTGCACAGAAAACCACTGCAACTGCCATGATGGCGATGTTTTCTTTTTTATTGAAAAAACCCTTTATATCAAATTTGAACTTCTTTTTCATTCTGACTTTTCCTCCTGATTCTTTTCAAATACCATTACGCTGGAAACCGGAATATCGTAAAGCGCAGCGACGCCTTTGACGATATTTGTCTTTACTACAGGGTTATCTGCGCCCTGTGCGGTGACAATCACACCTGTAACATTGTTTTTATCATTATATTGAAGCATTACATTGACATCACCTACACCTTTGATTTCTGACAGAATGCTGCACAGTTCTGTAGCCCCGTCATCATCTGAAATCTGTTTTCTGCTGTCGTTGTCATCGGTAAGGATGCTCAGTGACAACAAGACGATTGACGCTATGATTAAAGCGACAACGATTTTCATTACGCCCTCTTTTGTAATTTCAGGTTTCTCAAACATAATATCCTCACTAAAAAAATATTTAAAATAATTTTATTTATTACAGAAATAACTGATTGGAGATAAAATAGTTGCTAAAATGATGATAGAAAAGATGAATTTTACATACTTTGCCATATTTGATTCAGGAATCAGTATCTCCATAAATGTAATTGACAGTATGATGATAAATATATCTTTGACCCATGCAGTAACAATTGCCATTAGCTTACCCCCAAGTTTATGATCGACGTGATAAAGATGATGAACAGCAGCGATGCGAAGAACAGAATTGCTCCCATCGTTACCAAAGATGTCCCGATATCTCCTATTCCACCGGATAACTTTTTCGATGTAATTGGTTCAATCAGCAGTGCTGTCACCTTATAAATCACGGAAATCGCTAAGATTTTTATGATCGGTGTCAAAATCAAAATCACAATCAATATGATGCCAAAGAGTCCGACGACGTTTTTGATGGATCCCATACACTTGATGAATAGTTCGATGGTGTCGGCTGTGAATCCGCCGACGATGGGTATGAATTCGTCGATAGAATACTTTGCCGTACCAATCAGGAGACTATCCGACGTTTTGGCGATAAGCCCTTGAATCGCTATGATTCCAGACATGATTGTCATGATGATGCCTGTGACGAAAAGGGCCAGTTGGCGTATAAACTTCGATAATTGGTTTACGTAATCTTTTTCCGTTAAACAATTGATCAGTGACAGCACCGTAGAGACAAATATTGCCGGTAAGACGATATTCTTGATGATGGTCTGAAAAATTGTCACGGCAGTCAATAGCAGCGGACTCATAATTGTACCCGAAGCTACTTGCCCCATAGAAATCAGTATCGCTATCAAAATGGGCAGTAGAATGTCCATGGTATATGCGATGGTCTTCATGGAGTCGATCGTGAGTTGATATATGGTGTTGAAATTGGCCATAGCAAGTCCGATAATGACGATGCTGCAAGTCAGGGTAGCGATGTCGCTGACTCCTTTTTTACTGAAGGAACCAGACAAATTCTTTAAAAGCCCGATGACGATGCAGATGGTCAGTATTTCAACGCCTACGATTAAGGCACTCTTTATTTCATAGAGAAAGAGTTCCTTGAGGCTGGTGATAATCTCCTGCGAATCAAAGATGCTTTTTCCGTTCAAGGTGGCTTCCAGAATCTTATCGATGGTAAAGTGCTCCGATATGCCGCCTGATAAATTACTGGCATAATCGGATAACGAATCGAGGTTATCCTGATCCACTACATTTTTCATTTGTTCTTTTATGATTTCATCAAAATCCATGGTTCACCTATAAAAGCTGCTCTACTAAATTCAGAATTGATATAAATACTGGTATTGCGACGCAGAATATGATGATCTTCCCTGCCAGCTCCACCTTTGATGCGATGGAGCTTTCTCCTGCATCTTTACAGAGCTGAGAAGTGAATTCTGTTATGTACGCGATTGCCAGGACTTTGATGATGATTGGGAAATAGGTTTTTCCGTAATCCAGTTTATCGTAGAGCTGTGACATATACGAAAATGCATATTTCAGGCTGTCTACGAGAAAATAGAGGATTAATACGGAACATCCGATTGCCACAAAAATTCCAAACTCCGGTTTATAATTTTTTACCAGTACGATAATCATGACGGCACATAGGGCAAGCGCTGCTATCTTTAGTATTTCCATTAGTCTTAAAACTGCATGAAGACTTTGATCGTATCAAAGAATTCTGCCAGCATCTTCACTATGATGACTAAAACGATGATAACGCCTGCCAGGGTGGTCATCATGGCCATCTCCTCCTTACCTGATTTGATCAAGATCTGATTCAGCAGAGCGATACATATGCCGATTCCGGCTATCTTAAAAATTACACTAACATTCACTTTTTTATCTCCTTAATTGTTAAATAAATACAATTGCGACGACAAGGCCCACAGAAACGCCCATTTTTCCATACATTCTGCCTTTTGTCCTGATGGACTCTTCTGCTTCGGCAACCTGTCGGTCTAATTGCATGTTCAGTAAACTGAAATGTTCCTGCTGTCTGTTGAAATCGCTTTGTCCAAGAAAATCTCCACATTTTTTCATAATGGATATGTCTTCTCCCGTTAAGGAAGTGGCACCGTATATATGGTCTACGGCGTTCTTCCAGATTTCAGAAATATTCATATTTTCGAGACTGTAAGCCGAAAGGCATTCTCTGAGTAAAATGGTGCGCTCTTTATTATCTGAGGCCTCACCAGCCAGCCTTTCAAAGATCTGCGGCAGAGGCTCTTTAAAGTAGCTCATTTCAGTTGAAATATGTACGAGAAGTTCTTTAAAGTCGACAAGCAGGATCCGCCGCCTCTTGATTTCGGAAGCCTTATAAAAGCCTATGGTCGTACATGCGGCAAATGCCATGAGAAGTCCTAAAAATTTAATCACGCAGCACCTCCCTGACTGTGCCAACAGCAGGAATATCCGTGAGAAACAGGATCACATTAAAAGTTTTATTCTCAATGAGTTCTATGATCTCAGAATTCTGCAGATCCGCAGTATCATTGCCGTGGATTGTCGTTATCACTTTAACCCCGCAGTTTACACAAGTTTTAATAGCAGCAACATCCTCCTTTTTTCCGATTTCGTCAGTGATGATGACCTGGGGAGACATGGAACGAATCATCATGATCATGCCTTCCGCTTTGGGACATCCGTCCAGTACGTCCACCATCATACCGAAGTGATAGGAACTGACTCCGTTATACATGCCGGCAATTTCTGACCGTTCGTCACAAATGCCGACCTTGTAGCCTTTGGTGCTGATGTTCCTCGCGATATCACGAATCAAAGTCGTCTTTCCACAATTAGGCGGTGATACGATGAGGACATTATTGAGACTTTTATCGTCGTTGATGATCAGATGCATCAAAGTGTCGGAACATCCGACTATTTCCTTTGAATATCTGATATTAAGGGAGCTGATATCGCGAATCAGTTTCACCTTCCCTTTGTCTATGACAGCTTTTCCGCAGATGCCGACCCGGTGGCCTCCGTCGATGGTGATGAACCCTTTTGCCAGATCTTCTTCATATGCGTAATAAGAAAATTTCATTAGATTATTTAACAGATTATTAATATCACTGCCTTCTATCCTGCCTGACAAAGAGATTCTTTTCCCACCGGAAAACACCTGGATTTCCCGGCCTTTGTACACCCGCACTTCTTCAATAGCTTCCTTTGTCCACTGATCTAAGTTGTTGATCTGATGCTGAATCTTTGGCGGGAAGCATTGGAATACTTTTTCAAAATGATTCATACGTCTACCTTGTCCTTTCCCTATATCATATTCTTCGGACAGGCAAATATGATTACGATTTTAAAATATTTTTCTCTGGATAAAATATAACCATCCACTATAACACCAGACTTTTTATCTGTGTTAAACTGTTCTAAGAAGCACGGAGGTAAAAGAATTGAACACATACAGAACATCAGAGGTGGCGCAGATGATTGGCATTCATCCCAATACGGTTCGTCTATATGAAGACTTAGGGCTGATACCCAAAGCCAGGCGTCAACACAATGGGTATCGCGTCTTCACAGACCTTCACGTCGCCCAGCTTAGGCTGGCACGTACCGCTTTTCAAATTGAGGTCTTACAGAACGGTCTGCGTAAAAAAGTCGTTCAGATCGTCAAAGTTTCCGCAGCTGGAGATTTTGACGAAGCACTGAGATTAACGGAAGCATATTTGAAACAGCTTCGGCGGGAAAGACTACAGGCAGAGGCGGCTATC
>UMIU01021742.1_pt1 | contig 10856 bp, 10 predicted proteins | sample 1965871 | NCBI WGS metagenome assembly UMIU01 (sample SAMEA4836132, study PRJEB28245) | human gut metagenome | biome: gut microbiome; material: fecal sample | place: Denmark | collected 2008
CGATATGCCGAGTGAGATGCAGAGAACGATTATAGAAGCAAAATGTGGGTTTTGTACGAAAGCAGGAAACGGTGAGGAACTGTACAAAAGAGTTATACAGCTCTATGAAGATAACAAGCTTAAAGAGAGCTTCGCTGAAAATGCAAGAAGATATGCAGAGGGAAATGTGTCTAAAAAGAAGGCAGTAGCAGAGTATATACAAGCGATTGAATGTACAATAAATAAGGAGAAGAAATCATGAAAGTTCTTTTACTGTCGCCTTTACCACCTCCATCCGGTGGAATTGCACGGTGGACGGAAAGATATCTGGAATGGTGCAAGAATAAGCACCAGCTAACAGTTGTAAACACTGCTTTGCAAGGAGAACGTTCTGGTGAGGCGGGAAAACAAAGAAACCTTATAGATGAAATTAGAAGGGCGGCATATATTATTCGTGAAACACGAAAAGGGTTGAAATATAAGCCTGATGTTGTTCATATTAACACGAGCTGTTCTAGGTTTGGAATTATGCGCGATTGGATATGTGTACGGATTGCCTGCAAGAAGAGGATACCTGTTATATTACACTGCCATTGTAATATTGCGGATCAACTTGGTACGGGAAGCATAGCAACAAATATGTTTTCTGACATGGTACAAAGCTCTCATAAGGTATTAGTGCTGAATAGTAGTTCTGGGGATTATGTAAAGAGAATAAATCCTGAAAAGGTTGCTGTATGCCCGAATTTTGTGCTTACAGAGCAAATTGCAGATAGTCATAAGATCAAAAGGCAAATTGAAAAAGTTGTTTATGTCGGCGATGTGAGACTATCCAAGGGATCAGATGATTATTATATGTTGGCAAAACAAAACTCCAATATTGAATTTGTTGTTGTTGGATCCGTTACGGATGAGATGTCTCAATTAGAAAAGCCCCAAAATGTTCATACTCTTGGTAGATTGGATGCAATCGAAGTTCAGAAACAACTGAGCGAAGCAGATGTGTTTGTATTTCCGTCCCTCACAGAAGGTTTTTCCAATGCATTGTTAGAGGCGATGGCCTGTGGCTTGCCAATTATCGCAACTGATGTTGGTGCAGCAATGGATATGATAGAAAACTGTGGGGGTGTAGTCGTTCCAGTTCATGGCATTAAAGAAATGCAGTGTGCTTTAGATGCTATGCAGGATGAAAAAGTGAGAAAAGAAATGTCGATATGGAACATCAATAAAGTCAAACGTTGCTATGAATATGATGGCGTTTTGAAAGGGTTGTTCCGGTTTTATGAGGAGGCTGTATGAATAAAGCTATATATATAATTATGACGATGCTTTCAAAAGGAATGTATAAATTGATAGAAGAACCTATCAAAAAATGTATGCTAAATGAATACGGAAGAAATGTACATATTGGACACAATGTGACAGGTAATTTGGAAAATGTTATTTGTGGAAATAATGTATCATTAGGAGGAGAAAATCTTTTCCTAAGCTCTAATGCCAAAGTACGGATTGGGGATAATGTTATGTTTGGTCCGCGGGTCACCGTTATCACAGGAGACCACAGAATCGATGTGACAGGTATGCCGATGATTCAGGTGACCGAGAAACTCCCAGAGAATGATCAAGACGTTGTGTTTGAGGGAGACAACTGGATTGGAGCTAATGTTACCATATTAAAAGGTGTAACGGTAGGGGAAGGAGCAGTTATTGCTGCAGGCGCCGTAGTAACCCGAAATGTCGAAAAATATTCTGTCTGGGGGGGGGATTCCAGCAAGAAAATTGCGTGATAGATTTTAACGGAAATCCGGTAAAACTATCAGTCTTGTTGGAAATGAAAAATGAAAAAAGTAATGGTTGTTATCCCCGCATTAGGAAGCGGTGGAGGTGAAAGACTTGCAGTATCGCTGATTTCTAAGATGAATCCCGAGATGATACAAACAAGACTAGTTGTTTTATATCCCCACGATAATACAGAAAACAGCAGATTTGCAGTGGAGCATGGCATAGATACGATTTATCTGAATAAGCATCGCGGTGTTGACTTTTCAATTATAAAAAAACTGAAAAAAGAAATTGATGAGTTTAAACCAGATGTAATTCAAACACATTTGTATGTTGTATCGTATGTCCTTTTGGCGGCACCCTTAAAGATGAAAAAATATCACACTGTACATAATGTTGCAGAAAAGGAGGCATTTGGATTTCGACGTATAATTAATAGAATTGCTTTTAAATTCGGAAATTTTGTTCCTGTTGCAATAAGCCCCTATTGTGCAAAAACGATAGAGATGCTATATGGGATTCCATCTAATAATATTCCATGTATTATGAATGGTGTGGATACGAGTATATATAAGGTTTCCCCAATTATGCATGGTGGAACTGTTTTTATTAATGTTGGAAGATTGCAGGTGCAGAAAAATCATGCATTACTGATTAGAGCTTTTGCAAAAGTTGCAGAGAAAGAACCCGATGCGAAATTAGTTATAGTAGGAGAAGGAGAACTTAGAAAAGAATTGGAAAAGTTGATTGTGCAATATGGAATGGAGCAGCGTGTTAGTATGCCAGGTCAATGCGATGATGTTCAAAAAAAACTAAATGCTGCGGATGTATTTGTTCAATCATCTGATTATGAGGGACTTCCAATTTCAGGGCTTGAAGCGATGGCGTGTGGTTTGCCTCTTGTTTCAACTAGAGCTGGTGGAACGGTTGATATTATAGAAAACAACAGGAATGGTTTTTTGGTAGATGTTGGTGATGCAGATGGACTTGCGCGAAAAATGTTTTTTTTGTCTAGGAACAAGGAAATTCGGAAAAAGATGGGTTCAGAATCCAGAAAAATGGTCGAACGACTTGACATCGATGAATGCGCTCAAAAATACCAAAAGCTCTATTTGAATAGTTGATGGGAGAGACGTTATGAATAGAAATTCAGGAGTTGTAATAAAGCTAAACAAAGCTTTATTAATTTATATATTTGTTGTCGCTTTGCCGTTTTCATGGGCGTCATTTGCAATTGGTTCAATTTATAGAGCAGTGACGCTGTTACTTTTTGTTCTCTTTCTTCTGGAGTCAAAATTTATTATAGGATATTCGACTGATAATAAACCGCTGTTTCTAAGCTGGATTCTTTACATTGGATACGCAATTACAACAATGTTTTGGGCGGTAAATCGTGATGCGGCGATTACAAATAGCATGAGCCTTATCCTACTTGGATTTATTGTGATAGTGTTCTTTTCAACAGAGCTATCAAAGGAAGAAGAAGACATAGTGGATTTATGCTGGATTGTTGCTGGAGCAATTTGTATCGTCTTGTATGTCTTTGGAGACAAAACGGCAGTAGGAGAGTACGGATCCCGGACGTCAATGATTATAATGGGAACGGCAACGGATCCGAACGAATTCGCGAGCGTGTTTATAGTACCATCATCATTGCTGTTACTTAATATATTAAATAAAAAAGGGCCTCGTGTATTACAAATAGTGATAATGATGACTGCACTTTACTGTGTACTGATGTCTGGATCAAGAGGTGCCCTTATTGCAACTGCGATAGCAATGCTAGTCACTTTAATTCATAGTGGAAAGGTTAATATAAAGTCGTTACTAATTATTGTGGCGTCGATTGTCTTTGTTTTATTTATTTCATTTCAATATATTATTCCGCTAATTCCAAGTGATGTTCTAACTAGAATGTCATTAGAAGCACTTCTAAAAGATGGAGGAAGCGGACGGGGAGATCTTTGGACAGACTCTATAAGAAAGATTTGGAATGGATCGATTTTTAGAATGCTATTTGGGTATGGACAATATGGTCTTACCGTTGGGACAAAAGGTGTGTCGCAGACGATGCATAACCAGTTTATTCAGCAGTTGTCAAATTATGGAATGGTTGGGTTACTTTTGTATGTGATTTTAATTTATAAATCATATAAATCGATAAGGTTGAATTGTCCGAGATACAAAGGTGCATTTGTTGGAATGACATTCATGAGTCTTACAATAACGATGAGTGTTGCGTATAAGATATTGTGGATTTTGTTGTTGATGCCAGCAACAATGCCTGGTGGAAATAAGGAGAGAATACTTGATGGCGGAGAATAAAACGGTTGTTTCATCTTTTATATGGAAATTCATGGAGAGAGGAGCCGCACAAGTTTTTTCGCTGGTTGTTCAAATCCTTTTAGCTAGACTTCTTGCTCCTGAGGATTTTGGCATACTTGCTGTCTTGCTGGTATTTGTCAACATATCTAATGTTCTTATTCAAAAGGGTTTTGCAACGGCACTGGTTCAAAAAGAGCATGTCGAAGATATTGACATAAATACAGTCCTGTGGATTAGTGAGGCAATCGCCATAATCATGTATGCGCTTCTTTGGGTAATTGCTCCAGTAGTAGAGAATATATATGAGACAGCACATTTAGCAAACTACTTGAGGATTATTTCTCTTTCACTTTTTACGGGAGCTTTTTATAGTATTGAGAACTCGTTACTTATAAGAAGTATGCAATTTAAGAAAATGTTTTTTTCTAGTTTTACAGCAACGCTCATTGCAGGAGCGATTGCAGTAATTCTTGCATACAAAGGGATGGGCTGCTGGGCACTTATATGGCAAAATTTGGTTCAACAGTTGCTTTTGTCTCTTTTCTCTTTTCCCTTTTGCAAGTGGAAAATTAAAAGGCAGTGCTCAAAGACATCTTTCTATGATGTGTTCCGCTTTGGATCAAATGTGCTACTCGCAGAGTTATTGTATACCGGTGTAGAAAACCTGCGTACACTAATTATTGGAGCAAAATATTCTTCGGCAGATTTAGCCTATTATGATAGAGGTCAAACGTACCCATCGGTGGCGATGCGTAGCATATATGATACAGTAGGAAGTGTTTTACTGCCTATTTTTTCGAGAGAACAGAATGACATCCTAAAACTTAGAAAATCTTCTCAAAAAGCACTGGGCTTTTCCTTTTTTTTGATTGCACCATGTTTTATTGGATTTTCAATGATAGCTGAACCGTTTACGAAATTGCTATTGACTGATAAATGGATTCCTTGTGTTCCGTATATTCAAGTGTTTTGTATATATCAGCTTGGAATTTTGCCGTACTGTATTTTGAGAAATACTTTGTATGCGACTGGAAGAAGCAAAAAAAGTCTTACTCTGGAAATTCTTAAAGCTGTTTTCTCCTTGGGAGCCGTTTTAATAGGTATGCTAGTGAATACATTTGCAATTGCCCTTTTTTCAACATTTGCAGTTTGGCTCGCGACTTTTGCGTATGGGATGGAAGTTCATAAGCAACTGCACTTTGACCTAAGGGAACTGTTTTTTGATTTTGTCATGGTGATTATAAGCTGTCTGGTAATGTCAGTAGCGATATGGTTTGTTGGTCGATTAGTTTCTACACTTATTCTAAAGATTCTATTGGAGGTTTTGACAGGAGGATGTGTATATATTCTACTGACATTTTTATTCAATTCGAAATATTTTAACGAATGTTTTGATACTATAAAAAATGTGACAAAGAAAATTCATAGGAGAAATTAAATGAATTCATTAGAGAAAGTTATAAGACATTTCGGATTGTATAAATTAATATTTCATTTTTTAAATGGACATTATCCATGCGATATTGTTGATGAAAAGGTCTGTAGACAAGAGCTTGTTAATTTTAATCCAGATATAAAATCATCATGTGTCTGGAAATATGATATGAAAACAAATCAGGTAAAAGTATCTATTATCGTTCCAGCATATAATGCATCAAATTATATAGTGGAATGTCTGCGTTCACTTGTTACTCAAAAAACGACATATAGTTACGAAATAATTGTAATTAATGATGGATCAACTGATGATACATTGGAACGCATAAAAAGCGTAAAATGCGAAAAAATTAAGATCATTGATAAACCTAATGGAGGCATATCTAGTGCACGCAATGCGGGCATTACAAACGCTTATGGAGAGTATTTGATTTTTTGTGATGCTGATGACTATATGGATGAGAGAGCGATTCAGCATTTGATCGAAAGGGCCGAAAAAACAGACGCAGATATTGTCGAAGGAACATATCGTTATGTATCCGAAACAGGACAGATGGGACATGCTGCTAGACACAAGAGTGCAAGGGAAAAAAGTGTGAATACTTTTGGCGTTCCTTGGTGCAAGTGTATAAGAAAATCTTTGTTCAGGGGAGTGTGCTTTCCTGATTACTGGTTTGAGGATTCAGTAATACATCATATCATTTTGCCGAGAGCAAATAGGATTGAGTGGATTGACGATGTTGTCTATTACTATAGAACGAATAGCAACGGGGCAACATCCAATATAACTGGAAATCCAAAAAGCGTTGATTCGCTTTGGATTTCGATTTCTCTGTTCGGCGATAGGAAAAATCTTAACATTCCAAAGTCGGTTGAGTACTATAAATATATGCTCGGACTGCTACGGTTGGGCTTTCATAGGACGAAGTCATTGCCAACGAAAATACGGAAAGATTTTTACTATATGTATGCATCTTTTTTAAATAGAAACTTTGATACGCAGAAATTTGGACTGGCAGACTTAGATTATGCAAATATACAAAGGTTGATTACAAAAGTCAATTATTTGAAATATTGTGAATACTTTAGCAAAACGTGATTAATGGAGGAAAAATAAAAATGTCTACATTTGATAACGCAACCCTTATGATTACTGGTGGTACCGGTTCTTTTGGCTCTACCGTTCTGAAGCACTTCTTGGATTCCGACCTGAGAGAGATTCGTATCTTCTCTCGTGATGAGAAGAAGCAGGATGATATGCGCCATGAGCTTCAGGCAAAGCATCCAGAGAATGCTAAGAAAGTTAAATTTTATATTGGAGATGTCCGTAATCCACAGTCTGTCCGTGATGCTATGTCGGGAGTAGATTACATTTTCCATGCAGCTGCATTGAAGCAGGTTCCGTCTTGTGAGTTTTTCCCGATGCAGGCGGTTCAGACAAATGTAATCGGTACAGATAATGTTCTTCATGCTGCTATTGACGCTGGTGTAAAGCGAGTTGTTTGTTTATCTACAGATAAGGCAGCTTATCCGATTAATGCAATGGGTATTTCTAAGGCAATGATGGAACATGTTATTTACGCAAATGCTCGTGTAGCTGCAGAACGTGGTGGAACAACAATTTGCTGTACACGTTATGGTAATGTTATGTGTAGCCGCGGCAGTGTTATTCCGTTGTTCATTGATCAGATTAAATCTGGTAATCCAATTACGATCACTGATCCTAACATGACCCGTTTCCTGATGAATCTGGACGAGGCTGTGGAGCTGGTTATGTTTGCTTTTCAGCATGCTACCCCTGGTGATCTGTTTATCCAGAAGGCTGATGCTTCCACTATTGGTGATTTGGCTAAGGCCGTACAGCAGTTGTTTGGTGACACTGGCACAAATATTATTGGTACACGTCACGGCGAGAAGTTGTTTGAAACTTTGATGACTCGCGAGGAGCGTTTGCGTAGTGAAGATATGGGACATTATTTCCGTGTTGCAGCAGATAATCGTGATTTAAATTACGATAAGTTTGTTGTGAAGGGGGAAGTACATACAATGGCTGATGAGTCTTATACCAGTCATAATACAGAACGCTTGGATGTTGAAGGTACTGTTAAGAAGATTATGACAACGGAATATGTGCAGAATGCACTGAAAGGTATTCCTAATGTCTAAGGAGAAGCTCCTTCTGGTCGGTGCAGGTGGCTTTGGACGAGTAGTATCGGAACTAGCCAGACAGAGCTATGACTGTGCTTTCGTAGATGATGGTGTTGAAGTTGGGAGTATAGTCTGCGATATCCCCGTAGTAGGACACACAGTGGATTTGCAGAAGCTATTTGCTGAGTATAAGAATCTTGTGATCGTCATCGGTAATAACACTGTTCGTGAGCGAATTTATGATATAGCAAAGAAGATTGGATACATTTTTCCAAATCTGATCAGTCCGGGTGCATATATCAGCCCATATGCAAAGCTGGGCTGGGGATGCGTAATTTTGAACAATGCAGTTGTGCAGAATGGATCGACTATTGGAAATGGGGTACTGCTTAATCCGGGAGTCGAAATTCATCACGACAGCTCAGTAGGAAATTACGATTTGATTTACACAAATTCAGTTGTGCGCACCTATGCGAAGGTTGGAAAGTGCGTCCGAATCGGTAGCAACGTAACAATTTGCAATAACGCTGTTGTGCCGGATGGAGCAGATGTTCCTGACTGTACAGCAGTACATCCGGAGGTGAGAGAATGAACATTTTGGTGACAGGTGCCAAGGGTATGGTAGGAACCGCCCTTGTGAACAACCTGAAAAACATCCGGGACGGCAAGAACAAGACCCGCCCGGAGCTGCATATTGATGAGATTTACGAGTACGACCTGAGTTCTACCCCGGAAGAACTGAACGAATACTGCCGGAAGGCTGATTTCGTGTTCAATCTGGCCGGTGTAAATCGACCGGAGAACCCGGAAGACTTTATGAAGGGTAACTTTGGTTTTGCCTCTGACCTACTGAATAACCTAAAAAGGCATGGCAATAAAGCAACGATCATGTTGTCAAGTTCTATTCAGGCGACGCTGGCCGGGCGGTTTGGTAACAGCGAGTATGGCCGCAGCAAAAAGGCTGGAGAGGAACTCTTCTTTGACTACGCCAAGGAGACTGGCGCAAAGGTAGCTGTTTATCGTTTTCCGAACCTGATGGGGCACAGTCGCCCGAAGTACAACAGTGCAGTTAGTACCTTCTGTTGGGCAGTGGCTAACGATGAAGAATTCACAGTGAATGACCGTAGCACCGAGCTGGAGTTGCTCTATATTGATGACCTTGTGGAAGGTATGTTCGATTTGCTGGAAGGCAAAGAACATCATTGCGAGTTTGATGGTGTAGAAACTATGCTGAAAGCTGACGGTCGCTATTGCTGTGTACCTGTGACACATAAGGTCACTCTGGGAGAAATCGTTGACCTGTTGCAGGAGTTCAAGGCACAGCCCACGACCCTCATGATGCCGAAGATGCCGGCTGGCTCCTTTGCTAAGAAACTATATTCGCTTTATCTGACTTACCTGCCGACTGACAAGTTCAAGTATGCCCTGAAGATGAATGTGGACAATCGCGGTTCTTTTACAGAGCTGGTTCACACAGCAGATTGTGGACAAGTATCCATCAATATCAGTCGCCCGGGAATCACCAAGGGGCAGCACTGGCACAACAGCAAGTGGGAACTGTTCATCGTAGTGGCTGGTCATGGTCTGATTCAGGAACGCAACATCAATACCGGTGAGACGGTGGAGTTTGAGGTTTCCGGGGATAGAATTGAAGCTGTCCATATGATTCCCGGCTGGACGCATAACATCATCAACCTGTCGGAGACGGAAAATTTGGTGACGGTCATGACTTGCAATGAGATTTTTGACCCAAAGCATCCGGATACCTTCTTTGAGCCGGTGTGAGAGGAGAGAGATAATGGCTGATTATAGTAATATATCATTCAAAAATAATGGTAAGCTGAAGCTACTGATTATTGTCGGCACCCGCCCGGAGATCATCCGTCTAGCGGCTGTTATCAACAAAACAAGAAAATATTTTGATGTGATTCTGGCTCATACTGGTCAGAACTACGATTATAACCTGAACGGTGTGTTCTTCCATGATTTGCAGTTGGCAGATCCGGAGGTCTACATGAACGCTGTTGGCGTAGACCTTGGTGAGACAATGGGCAACATCATCGCAGAGAGCTACAAGCTGATGGTTGCCATCCAGCCGGATGCTGTGCTGGTGCTGGGTGATACCAACAGCTGTCTGAGCGTCATCGGCGCAAAGCGTCTGCACATTCCCATCTTCCACATGGAGGCAGGAAACCGCTGCAAGGATGAGTGCCTGCCGGAGGAGACCAACCGTCGCATCGTGGATATCATCTCTGACGTGAATATGGCTTACTCTGAACACGCCCGCCGTTATCTGGCCGATACCGGCTTGCCAAAAGAGCGTACCTATGTGACCGGTTCCCCGATGGCAGAGGTTCTGCATCAGAATCTTGAAAAGATTGAAGCATCCGACATTCACAGTAAACTTGGACTTGAAAAGGGTAAATATATTCTGCTGTCTGCCCATCGTGAGGAGAACATTGACACAGAGAAGAATTTCACTTCTCTATTCACTGCGATCAACAAGATGGCAGAAAAATACGATATGCCCATCCTGTACTCCTGTCATCCGCGCAGCCGCAAGCGTCTTGAGCAGAGCGGCTTCCGGCTGGATAAGCGTGTGATTCAGCATGAGCCTCTGGGCTTCCATGACTATAATTGTCTGCAAATGAACGCTTTCTGTGTGGTAAGTGATAGTGGAACTCTACCGGAGGAGAGCAGCTTCTTTACTTCCGTGGGGCATCCCTTCCCAGCGGTATGCATTCGTACCAGCACTGAGCGTCCGGAGGCACTGGATAAGGGCGACTTCATCCTTGCCGGTATTGATAGCGACCATCTGTTGCAAGCCGTGGATGTGGCTGTGGAGATGAATAAGAACCGCGATCTGGGCATCCCTGTGCCGGACTATGTGGACGAGAATGTTTCCGATAAGGTGGTTAAAATCATTCAGAGCTATACCGGTGTAGTCAATAAGATGGTGTGGCGCAAATACTAATGAATCTACAAACAGCCATGCTCAGGCATGGCTGTGCTGCTCAAGTATGCTGCCTCTCCGTGGTGAGTAGCAGGCAACGGGATAACATCCCGGCTAAAGCATAAGGACAAGATAAGCAACAACTACCTCTCAGGGTCAGATCCCATGAAATACCGATAAAGAAAATAAACCGGGATTAAAAGTTCTATAAAAGAAACATAAAATATCTTGC
>UMIU01010931.1_pt1 | contig 10851 bp, 9 predicted proteins | sample 1965871 | NCBI WGS metagenome assembly UMIU01 (sample SAMEA4836132, study PRJEB28245) | human gut metagenome | biome: gut microbiome; material: fecal sample | place: Denmark | collected 2008
GGTGGAAAGGGGCGCCTTCGGCAATCTGCCTGCTGGCGAGGCCATGGTCGCACCTATCGAAAACAAAGGTGACGGCAGACTGGTGGTAGACGGCGTCATCGCTGATTTCAAGGTTATGGAAGAGCCTCTGGCGATCACCTTCAAGGACGGGCGCATCGTCAAAACCGAAGGTCCGGACGCGGAAGATTTTGACCGGTTCGTGGCACAGTTCGACGACACGGCGAAGAACGTCTGCGAATTCGGTATCGGCACCAATCCGTCCTGCAAGATCATGGGTAACGGCCTGGTGGACGAGAAGGTCTTCGGCACAGTACACATCGCCTGCGGAAACAACCTGTTCATGGGCGGACAGCAGGACTGCAATATGCACTACGACATGATCATCAAAGGGCCGACCGTCTGGCTGGACGATGAATGCGTCATAGAAAATGGAAAGCACATTTATTAATGGAGGGATTTAAAATGATTCGTGATTTACATAAAGAAGACTTGAGATATATCGTGTACGGCTCCAGCTTTTACGGCGGAGGAGGCGGCGGCTCCATGGACGAAGGAGAAGCGCTGCTTGCGGCTATGCTGGCAGAGGACCCAGATCTGACGATCAAAATGTATGACGTTGCGGACATGGAGGATGATCCGGCAGTGGTATCCACCATGGTGGCAGCGCTGGGATCTCCGGTAGCGACAAAGGGAAGAACCTTCCAGGATGAGTCGGTCAACGCGGTCAAAGGCATGGCAGAAGAAGCCAGCTTTACGGGCAGAAGGCTGAAATACGTCTACTCTGGGGAACAGGGCGGCGGAAACACGCTGCTGCCACTGTATGCGGCCTGGAAGAACGGACTGCCCATTCTCAACACAGACGGCAACGGCAGAGCGGTTCCTGAGCTGAACACTGGTCTGCTGCCGGTTCACGGCATTCCCACCAGCCCGGTGGTTCTCGCCAGCGAAAAGGGCGACACCATCGTGGGCAGAGCGAAAGACCCCATGGACAGCAAAGCCTGCGAGAACATCGCCAGATACATGTGCCAGGCTTACGACCAGGGCATCGGTTTTGCCGCCTGGATGATGAACAAAGAAGACCATCTCAAGGCATCGGCGGTGGGCCAGATGACCAAGACCATCGAAGTGGGCAAGGCGCTGGCAGGTTCCACGGCGGACAACGTGGCAGCCGCACTGGAAAAGTGCTTTGCCGCAATGGGCGCAGCATTTCAGATGGTCATTCCGTCGGGCACCATTACCGACATCGAAATCGACTCCGCTGGCGGCTTTGATACCGGCGTGACCACCATTGTGGACGACCAGAGCAGGCAGGCGTACAAGGTGACTTTCCAGAACGAGAACCTCTTTGTGGAAGACCCAAGCGGCAAGGTCATGGTGACCATTCCGAGCATCATCTCCCTGCTGGATCTGGGCCTTGACGGCGAAGTCAGAGCACTTTCCAACAGTGAGACAAAGGTGGGACAGAAGGTGGCTCTGACCATCACGAGAGCCGACGACAGATGGTACGATCTGCCGGAATGCTATACCTGCTGGGACGGCGTCATGGTCAGCGCGGGCTACTGCAGAGCCAATGAAGAAGTTTCTCTTTAGTGTGAGGTGGAAAAAATGAGCAGAACGTTATATAAACAGGATATTTTGGAGATTTTGTACGGCGCGACTTTCCTTGGCGCTGGCGGCGGCGGTTCCCTGTCCTTCGGGCTGGATATGCTGGCAAAGCTGGAAGAACAGGGCGAGACCATCGAGCTGGAACTGCTTTCGGTGGATGAACTGGAAAAAGACGACTATGCGGCCATGGTGGCAGGGCTTGGCAGTCCCGTCGCCATGCTGGAAGGGGAGTTCGGCCCCGATGCGGTCAATGCATTCAAAGCGTTCCAGAGAGGTTTTGCTGCGGAGGGAAAGACGGTAAAATATCTCTACCCGGGCGAAATGGGCGGATTCAACACCTTTGTTCCCATGATGGTGGCGATCCTCTCAGACAAGGATCCGGCAAAACGCATCAAATTCGTGGACACGGATGGAAACGGCAGAGCGGTTCCTGAGCTGAACACCACGCTGACCGACCTTCGCGGCTATCCGCCGAGCCCTATCGGCCTGGGCAATGGAACAGGAGATCAGATTATCGCCTATGCCACAGACGACAAAGCGGCGGAGGTCATCGCAAGACAGCTTTGCATGGCTTACGGCCAGCAGATCGGATTCTCCACCTGGGGACTTTCCAGAGATGAGATGAAGGCACATTCTTCTGTCGGCTGTGTGACTTACGCGCAGAAGATCGGGAAGGTCTTCCTGCAGCTGATGGCGGATCAAAACCTGAATCCTGTGGAAGAGCTGTCAAAGGTCATGGAGATCAGAGAAATCTGCCGTGGCAGAATCGAGAAAATCGACCTGAAGGCAGAGGGCGGTTTCGACTTCGGCACTACGGTCATCCTTGCGGAAAACGGAGATCGGTTTTATATCGACTTCAAGAATGAAAATATGCTGGTCAGAGACGAAGCCGGAAAGGTTTACCTCACTGCGCCGGATATCATCTGCTTCATGGATACGGATACCTGCCTGCCGCTGACCAATGCTGATACAAAGGAAGGCATGAACATCTTCCTGGGCATCTCGCCGGTAGACGAGAAGTGGTGGCTCCCTGACTTCAAGGCCTATGAATGCTGGAAGCCGATCTTAGAAGCAGTCGGCTATACGGGAGATTTTGTGAGATATTAATAAATATTGATGAAGTGAGACAGCCGAGAAGAGATTCCCGGCTGTTTTTAAGTTTTGTGGATATAAATGATAAGCGATTTTTGCCAAAATGCATTTTTTTTGGCGTTTTGGAAAAAACTCTGTGACTATTGGAATTTCAACGGTTTTTCGAGTAGTTTGTTGAAAAAATATGACCAGAAATGGCGCAAACCCTTGCAATTGCTTGATCAAATCATTTTTTCCAAATCGAAGTTTTTTTGCCGTTTTAGCAAAAAATAACCCGAAATCGAGGTCGTGATATTCTGCTTTTGAGTGGGCTTGCAGGGATGACGACTATCCTAAGTTGACAATTAGAAAAAAATTGACTATAATAAATATATATTTTAAATTAGTCGAATATTTGATTGCCGTAATGCACAGAATAGTTTAAAAGAGGAGGGTGAAGTTATGTATATCAATCGAGCGGTGGAGGAGACGGTTCTTAAAACGTCAAGAACCTTTCCTGTACTTCTTCTGACGGGACCCAGGCAGGTTGGAAAGACGACTCTGCTCAAGCATCTGGCCGGACCTGAACGTAAGTATGTGACTTTGGATGATCCGGATGCCCGCTATCTGGCCAAAAAAGATCCAGCGTTATTTATGCAGCGATATACGCCTCCTGTGTTTATCGATGAGATCCAGTATGCACCGGAGTTGCTCCCCTATATCAAAATGGCTGTAGATCAGTCAGGAAATAAAGGGGATTATTGGATTACCGGTTCCCAGGTCTTCGTCATGATGAAAGGTGTCAGCGAGAGTCTGGCAGGACGTGTAGGGCTTATCAACCTTCTGGGTTTGTCCGATGCAGAGATTTACAGGTTTCCAAGCCAGCCATTCACTGTGGAGCCCGACAGATTGATGAAGCGCCTTTCGGAGGTGAAAAGGCGCGGTCTCAACGATATCTATGAGAGAATTTTTCGTGGCTCTATGCCAGCTCTTTACCGAGAGGAAGGCGCGGATTTCGATATCTTTTACCGTTCTTATGTAGATACCTATTTACAGAGAGATATCCGAGATCTGACGCAGGTAGGAGACGAGATGCAGTTCTATCACTTCATGATTGCTGCAGCAGCCCATACATCAAAGCCTCTGGTCTACGAGGACTTAGCCCATGCGGTAGGCATTTCTGCGCCTACGGCGAAAAAATGGATGTGTATCCTGGTTTCCTCCCATATCGTGGCTTTGGTACAGCCTTACTGGAACAACGTATTGAAGAGGGTCGTTAAGATGCCTTTGATGCATTTTCTAGATACCGGTCTTGCGGCACATCTTTTGAAATGGGGAAATCCGGAGAGCTTGGAGCGCGGTGCTATGGCAGGAGCCTTCTTCGAAAGCTATGTGTTTTCAGAAATCTACAAAAGCTATTTGAACAGCGGGAAGGAGCCGCCGATTTTCTATTACCGAGATAAAGATAAAAAGGAAATCGATTTGCTGCTTTTTCAAAATGGAACCATCAATCCGATTGAGATAAAGAAGGCGGCGTCACCAGGAAAGACCGCGATCAAGAATTTTTCCGCTATTGACCCAGTCGCAGAACCGGAAAAGTTTGGTGAGATGAAGGAACGAAAGATCGATATCGGAACAGGCAGCGTCATCTGCATGGCAGAGGATCTCCTTCCTATTGACGAAAAGAACTGGCGCGTACCAGTGTGGCTGATCTAGTCAGGGCAGCTTGATTTGATGCTTTTTCAATTTATAGCTGAGGCTCTGCCGCGAGATGCCCAGGTTCGTGGCTAATTCACTGAGGGAATTGGTCATCTGGATCTCATTCTCGATACAGCTCTTTTCGTAGGCGTCCACGGCTTCTGTCAACGTAAGCCCCCTGCGCACGAGAGGGAAGTCAAAATCCTTCCTTTCCCCATTGATCTGGAGCTGTCCTCTTTTGCTGTTGAGGAAAGCGGGCAGATGGGCATACTCGATCGTATCTTCTTCTGCAAAGTTAAAGGCGCTCTCAATCACATTGCGCAGTTCTCTTACATTTCCCGGCCAGTCGTAGGCAGCCAGTGTCTCCAAGACCTGGGCGGAAACGCCTTTGATGGTCTTTCCCATCTCTTTATTGTAATAATCGATATAGTATTGTATCAGCAGCGGCAGGTCTTCCGGCCGCTCTTTTAGTGCAGGCATTTTGATCTGCACCGTCGAAAGGCGATAGTAGAGATCGGCACGGAGGCGGTTTTGTTCGATACAGGCGAGAGGATCTTCGTTCATGGCAGAGATGATTCGCACATCGACGGGAACTGGCTTGTTTGAGCCCAGCCTGGTGACCTTCTTCTCTTCAATCACCTTGAGGATCTTCGCCTGCATGTTCATATCCATAGAATTCACTTCGTCCAGAAAGATCGTGCCGCCGTCAGCGATCTCGAAGATGCCGGCCTTGTCCTCTGCGCCGGTAAAGCTGCCTTTTGTGGTGCCGAACAAAAGACCTTCCAGCAGATTCAGCGGAATGGCAGAGCAGTTCTGAGAGATGAAATATTTGTCTTTCCTTTTGCTTGCGGAATGTATGGATTGTGCGGCCAGCTCTTTTCCTGTGCCAGTTTCACCGTAGAGCAGAACGGAGGAGCTGGTCTTTGATACGGAGCGCAGCTGTTCTTTCATATGCTGAACGACCAAAGACTCTCCGATGATGTCAGAAATCTCATAGAACTGTTTTGGGCGATTCAGTTCCGGGGCTTTGACGGATAGCTCCCGCCTGTAAGATGCTGCGAATTTGGCGCTGCTGACCGCGCCGATGATCTTTCCCGAAACCTTCAGGGGAATGGTGTGTTCGTAGAAGATACAGGTCTGCCCGTTAAAGGCCGTCTGCGTGGTCTGCCTGCCCAGGGTCGGGATTCCTTTCAGGGCGTTGAGCAGCGTGCTTTTTTCCGGATCGATGTCGGGATAAAGCTCCAGGATATGTTTGCCGACGGCATCGCGGGGATTATAAAAGAAAATTTCTTTCTGATAGGTGGACATATAGCGGATGATGCCCTTGGTGTCGGCGATGAGCACGCCGTCGGAAAAAACCTCTTTCAACACGAGGGATTCAATGTATTCACAGAACTGTTCATCAAAAATATTCATCCTGCACCTCCCAGTCACTTCATATATAAGTAGTATACTATGGGCCGCTGCAGTTTGCAAAATATTTTGCCTATTGCTGGCAAAAAAATTTTCCTACGCAAAATTTTTGTCCTGGGCAGGGGGTCGAAACGACTGGAATCCCTAAGGAAAGGCAGATGGCATGGATTTTGCTCTTTACATGGGCAGAGAAACAATTGCTTTTTTAAGAAGAGGAGGTTTTTTATGAGTCACTTATTAAGTACGGTAGCCAATATTGGCAGCTGGGGCTGGGCCTATCCGTTGCTGATTCTGATTGTCATCTGCGGTCTGGTCTATACCTTCCGTCTGGGGTTCATGCAGGTACGATATTTTCCTTACATCATGAAGCAGACCTTTGGCGGCATCTTTAAGAAGGTCGAGGGAGAGGGGACAGTATCACCTTTCCAGGCCGTAGCTACTGCGCTGGCATGTACCGTCGGCGCTTCCAACATCGTGGGCGTTCCCATCGCCATCGCTTTTGGCGGCCCGGGCGGGCTATTCTGGATGTGGATCTGCTCGCTGATGGGCATGATCATCAAATTCGCAGAAATCGTTTTGGGCATCAAGTACAGAGAGATCAATGAAGACGGTGTATACGTCAGCGGACCGATGTATTATATGTCAAAAGGCTTCCCGAACAAAAAAGCGGGAAAGATCATGGCCTGGGGCATGTCCTTTACCATGATGCTCTTCTTGCCGTTTACCATTTCGGCGCAGTCGGTATCTGCCGTGCAGTCCGCAGAAATGTTGGGAATCGGCGCAGTGGTCACTGGCGCAGTTCTGACCGTAATCATCGGCATCATCACCTTTGGGGGGATCAAAAGAATCGCCAATGTCACTGACAAGATGGTGCCATTCATGGTGATCATCTATCTGATCGGTGCGCTCATCGTCATCTGCGTCAATGGAAGTGCGCTGCCAAGCGTCCTTGCCAGCATTTTCAAAGGTGCTTTCACTGGTCATGCTGCCGTTGGCGGTTTTGCCGGGGCGGGCGTATCTGCAGCCATTCGCTGGGGCTTTGCCAGAGGTGCTTATTCTACAGACTTGGGTATGGGTTCAGCTGCCATGGGTCATGCAGCAGCGACTACGGACCATCCTGTCAGACAGGGCTTCTGGGGCGTCTTTGAAGTGACCATTTCCGGCCTCATCATCTGCACCATGTCGGGACTGACCGTGCTTTGCAGCGGCGTATGGTCATCTGTTCCGGCAGAGCAGGCAGGCACGATGCCGACATTGGCTTTTCAGAGTGTTTTCGGCCAAGAGGCAGGCGCAGTGGTCATTTCAGTGGCAATGTTGTTCTTTGTCCTCTCGACCATGATCGTGCAGGTGTACTACGGCGAGAGACAGTGTGAATTCTTCTTTGGCACAAAAATTGCCAAGTTTGGAAAACTGATCTTCGTCTGCTCGGTTTTCCTGGGATCGATTCTGAACCTGTCTACGATCTTCGCATTTCTGGACTTGATTCTGGGCATTGCCCTCTTCCCGCATCTCATCGCTTTGATCGTCATGAGCGGGCAGGTAGTGGAACTGAAAAAAGAATTTTTCAGCGATCCGAGATTCTATTTAAAAGAAATGAAAAAGAAGGAGAAGTAAGATGAGACAGTTTGACAGAGTGTATACGAAGGGCAAAATTTTTACTGCGGACGAGGCAGGTCTCTATGCAGATGCGATGGCGCTGAAGGATGGCAGAATCGCCTGGATTGGCAGGGGCACTGAACTGGATCTGGCAGAGGAGGATGTCATCGACCTTAGGGGAAGGACCGTGCTGCCCGGACTTATCGACAGCCATATGCATCCCATCATGGTGGCAGCAAATCTAAAGCAGATCGTCTGCCTGCCGCCCTATATTCATTCCATTGCGGAATTGACCGAGGCAGTCAGAAAGGTCAGGAAAGAACAAGGACCGAACCAGTGGATTCTCGGCTGGGGTTATGATGAGGGAAAACTGCAGGAGGGAAGGACGCCGACCCGTTATGATCTTGACGCTGGCGCAAGTGACGTTCCTGTCTGTATCATCAGGTCCTGCGGCCACATCCGCTGTGTCAACAGCAAGGCGCTGGAACTGGGCGGTATCGACGAGAACACGGTATGCCCGGAGGGAGGACGAATCGCAAGAGATGAAAGAGGAATCCCTACAGGCATTCTGGAGGAAAATGCCAGAGATCTTTTGGCAGAATACATGCCTGCTGAGGCGGAGGGTGACATCACCAAAAATTTGGCCGATCTGTCAGAGCATCTGCTGTCAGAGGGGATTACGACCATAGCTGATATGGGGAATATGGACGACCGCGATTACTTCGATGTCTACGAGAAGGCGAGAGCGGAAGGGTTTTCTCAGAGAGTGGGAATCTTCTACATGTGGGACCAGTTTCGCCATAAGTCGGGGTTTCACTTTGATAGAGAACGTCTATCGGGGGAAATTCCCACCAGAGTCTGCGGCATCAAAATCATCGCTGACGGCGGAATTTCCGGCCGTACTGCCTGGGTGAACCGTCCTTATCTCTCTGGTGACGGCGAGGAATGCGGCGTTTCCACCTGTACGGAGGAGGATATCACCTCGGCCATTGCTTTCTGCAAAGAGAACGGAGCGCAGCTGGCTGTCCACGCCATGGGCCAGAACAGCATCGATATGGCGGTGAATCTCATTGCGGGGGAAGAAGACTGGTTGGACGACAGACTGCCTCATGCCAGAATTGAACACGCCTCCATGCCGACGGAGAATGCCCTGGCAAAATCCGCCGCTGCCGATATCGCCTTTGTCACCCAGCCAGTCTTCCTCTATGCGGAAATTGAGCGATATGTGGAGAATCTGGGACTGGCGTGGCTGCAGACGACCTTTCCATTCAAAGAAATCCTGCACAGGGGCATCCGCCTGGCTTTTTCTACCGATGCGCCGGCAACGCCTCTGGCCGATGCGACCGATCCTTTCCTCTGCCTGGAGACGGCAGTGACGAGAAAAGGCGGCGACGGCACGGACTGCGGGCGAGAAAATGCGGTGGACCTGGAAACGGCATTAAAACTCTATACGAGAGAAGGCGCCTATGTCATGGGATTTACAGACATCGGCATGCTGAAAAAAGGTTATCGGGCCGACTTCGTCGTGCTGGATCGGGATATCTTCAACGTGCCCGGAAATCAAATCCATCAGGTGCGGGTGGAGGAAACCTACATGGACGGAGAACTGCGGTATCGGAGGGAATAAATTCCCCAGCCAGCCTCCTTTACATTTTAGCATAATTATGCTAAAATCCTATTAAAGGCAATGGATACGACTGGATTCGGCCAATCGAGCGGCGCTGGATATGCGCCCCTCCCGAATCGTCGTAGGGTGTCGATAGGAGGAATGGATATGAGTTTTATAAGACCGGTTTCTGATTTAAGAAACAATTTTGCTGACATTTCTAAAACTGTACACGAGACTGCACAACCTGTTTTTCTGACTAAGAATGGATATGGAGATATGGTTGTTTTGAGCATGGAAGCTTTCGAGAACCTTCAGTTCGAGAGCGAGATTTATTTTAAGCTCCGGGAGGCGGAGAAAGAGGCAGAGATGACTGATAAACGTTTTTCATCAAAAGAAGTCTTAGCCGCTATGAAGTCTGCCATTGAGGAATAGAAGTGATGTATCAGATTGCATATTTACCTGCAGCCAGGCGGGATTTGATACAAATTGTTTCGTACATCAGTCATCAATTACAGAATCCCCGTGCAGCAGAGGCTTTGGCATCGCAGATCATTAACGCCATTGACCACTTGTCCGTTTTCCCTTACGCGAATCCGGTCTATACACCGATCAGACCGCTGAATCATGAACACAGAAAGCTGATCGTGAAGAACTATATCGTTTTGTACTGGGTGGACGAAAAATCGCAAATGGTGACCATTGCAAGAGCCGTGTATTACAGTAGAAATTATAGCGATTTTGTCAAGTAGACCATGAGGATTCTTGTAGATGAAGAAGGAGAAGAAGTTTTTTGATATCCCAAAATGAAGGGTGCGAAAACTTCAAACTTTTCTCCGACGTATGCTCAAGAAAACTTGTATTTACAAGGCTTTTCACGTATACTATTGATATAAGAACAGTCTACGGAAAGGGGTTCAAAAGATGGATGGAAAAGTGATTGCCATTGGCCATGAGGATATCAAAAACATGATGGAGAAAAATTTGTATTACGTGGATAAGACCCTGATGATCAAGGAACTGCTTGACGCACCACCCAAAGTCACCCTGTTCACCAGACCACGGCGCTTTGGCAAGACCTTGAACCTGAGCATGATCCGCAGATTTTTCGAAGATGAGCGAACTGAAGACGGAAAGAAGATCGATAACCGTCATGTCTTCGAAAACCTTGCCATCACTGGGTGTGGAGAGACCTATCTTAAGCACCAGCAGCAGTATCCGGTGATTAATTTATCTTTGAAATCGGCAAAGCAGCCAAACTACAAATTGGCGTACAGTATGCTAAAGAGCGAAATTGCAAAAGAGTTTGGACGCCACGAATATGTGCTGTCAGAGAGCATCTTATCAGAGAGCGATTGCAGGCAGTATCAGGCTATCATGGAAAGAAGGGATGAGGACACACTGTATGCGAATGCATTAGAATTCCTATCAGAATGCCTTGCTCGCTATCATCAGAAAAATGTCATCATCCTCATCGACGAATACGACGTTCCCCTTGAGAATGCTTACTTTGAGGGATTTTACGACCAGATGATCGCCTTCATCCGATCCCTGTTCGAGTCGGCGCTGAAGACCAATCCTGCTCTGGAGTTTGCCGTAATTACGGGATGCCTTCGCATCAGCAGAGAGAGCATTTTCACGGGTCTGAACAATCTGGACATTCAGTCTATATTGAGCCCGGCATTCAGCTCCAGCTTCGGTTTTACCGAAGAGGAAGTGGGGGAGATGCTTCATTATTATGACCTGGAAGACAAATTGGATGAGCTGAAGACCTGGTACGACGGTTATCGTTTCGGTGAGGCGGAAATCTATAATCCATGGAGTATCATCAACTACGTGAAGACAGCCATCATCGATCACGA
>UMIU01000853.1_pt1 | contig 10740 bp, 8 predicted proteins | sample 1965871 | NCBI WGS metagenome assembly UMIU01 (sample SAMEA4836132, study PRJEB28245) | human gut metagenome | biome: gut microbiome; material: fecal sample | place: Denmark | collected 2008
GCCCTTTGCGCTGACTGTCTCCGGCGCGTTTACCGCCTCCAACGGGGCGGAATGGGAGCGTGATTGACCCCTGCGGGGGAGCGTCTTTGCAGGCTGTCCACCGTGTCAAAAGGGCCGCCCCCGGCAAAAGCGTGAGATAAAATAAAAAACTCCGTTGCAATATCTACAAATAATTGTTATACTGAATGCGGATTTTTATTGCCTGCGGCATGCCGCTTGAGGCAGATTTTATTGCAAAGGGAGAATGATGATGGCAGAGCAGAACAAAATGAAGCTCAACTATAAGCTGACGTTCCTGATCGGTTTCGGCTTTATGGCGAGTTCAATTGCCTGGGCGGTTTATAACGCCTATGTCCCGCCGATTCTGGACGATATGCTGTCCGCTTCACCGGCTGTTATGGGGATTGCGGAGAAGGTGCCGTGGCTGGCGAATCTGTTCGGCGGAGAGGATGTCGTCGGCAGGGGCGTAATCGGCGGCCTGATCGGTGCCATCATGGTCATTGACAATGTGTTTGGCGTGATTTTTCAGCCGCTGTTCGGCAAGTTTTCCGACCGGACGCACAGCCGCTTGGGGAAGCGCAGGCCCTACCTGCTGTTTGGCATCCCCGCTTCGTGCCTTTTCTTTATCCTGATTCCGCGCATGCCGTATATCTGGGCGCTGATGCTGTGCGTCATCTGCTTTAACCTGATTATGTCCCTGTGGCGCTCCCCGGTGGTCGCGCTGATGCCTGACCTGACGCCGCCCTCCCTGCGCAGCGAGGGGAATGCGGTGATCAACCTGATGGGCGGCCTCGGCACGCTCATCGGCATGGGCGCAGGGATGATCGTGATTGCGCTCATGACGCTCTTTATGGGCTCAAAACCCGCTACGGATGCAGAGCGCCCCTATGTTTTCATCTTTACGGCAGTGGTCATGCTGATCTGCCTGCTGGTAGTTATGCTCACCGTCAAGGAGCCGGATAGCCGCCTCAAGCAGCAGGCGCAGGCCAATATGGCGGCGCAGGAGATGGCTCAGGCAAAAAAGGAGGAAAAGCAAAAGCTCAAGGATCTCAAGCTCTCCAAGGAGAAAAAGCGCAGCCTGTTTTTCATGCTTTTGACGCTCTTCTTCCTCTTTAATGGCTCTGACACCATCCAGACTTTCTTCACCCTCTTTGCAGAGAAGGAACTCGGCATCGGCACCTCCACCGCCACAATCCTGATGGGTATTTTTGCGCTGTCGTTGATGATTTTCGCGGTTCCCGCAGGAAAGCTCGGCCAGAAGATCGGCCGCAAAAAAACGATCCTAATCGGCTTGGGCGGCGCGTTGCTGCTGTTTACTCTGTTCTTCCTGACGAAAGATATCCCGGGCTTTATGAAGATTATGCTTTTCATCGCCCTGATTGGCGGCGGCGCCTGTGTTGCGCTGGTCAATATCAATACACTTCCTGTCGTGCTGGATATCGGCACGCCCGAGCAGGTGGGTACGTTTACCGGCTATTATTACACGGCAACGTTTTCCGCCTCGATTGTCGGCCCGATTCTGTGCGGCACGCTGTGCGGCTCCACGAGCTACTGGTCGCTCTTCATCTATTGCCCGATCGCGTTTGCGCTCTCCTTCCTGTGTATGACGCAGGTCCGGCACGGCGAAGCGGATCCCAATGCCAAGGCGCCGGATGTACAGCTGGAAGCATAGGATAAGAGAAATCATTTGGCTCAATGAAAAAAGAATAAAGAAAGCGCAGGCGAAATATTCCGCCTGCGTTTTCTTTTTCCCTGCTCACAGCCCATAACCGCAGGGGGAGAACGGCGTGGCAAATATGGCCGTCTGTTGCGGATGAAAACGCTGCCTGTAGCGGATTTTTTTATATAAGTGTTGCCGGCAGAAAAAAGGCGGGCAAAATATGAAAAAGCGGCAGGGTATTATATTGTAATGAGATTGTAAGAAGTAGCCGTTATACTAAAATCACAAAGCAAATTAGGAGGTTTTAGCTATGGCGATACTTGAAACAAGGGATTTACGAAAGATATACGGAAGTGGAGAAAACGAAGTCCACGCTTTGGACGGTGTATCGATTTCCGTGGACGAGGGCGAATTTGTCGCTGTTGTCGGTACTTCCGGCAGCGGTAAATCCACATTGCTCAATATGATCGGCGGATTAGACCGCCCGACTTCCGGCAGCGTGACAATCCGTGGCAAAGAGCTTTTGAAAATGAAAGACGAGGAATTAACGATCTTCCGTCGCAGGAATATCGGCTTTGTCTTTCAGAATTACAACCTGCTCCCTGTCCTCAATGTGTACGAAAATATTGTGTACCCTATCGAGATTGACGGAGCGAAAGCCGATACGGAGTTTGTTCGGCAGATCATTCATACGCTCGGACTGGAAAAGAAGCTCAAAAATATGCCGAATAACCTGTCCGGCGGTCAGCAGCAGCGTGTAGCGATTGCCCGTGCATTGGCTCCCAAGCCCGCTATTATCCTTGCCGACGAGCCGACTGGAAATTTGGACTCTAAAACAAGTATGGATGTCATCTTGCTTATGCAGTCTATCAGCAAGCAGTTTCATCAGACCACGATTATGATTACGCACAACGAAGAAATTGCTCAGATGGCAGATCGGACAATCCGAATTGAGGACGGAAAAGTTGTTTCGGGAGGTGTCAGATATGCACGCTAACCGAAACAAAGGGGCACTCAAAAAAGTGGAAAAAGGGATGATGAAGGCAAACCGCACCCGTAATCTGTTTGCGGTGCTTGCAGTTGTCCTTACCACCTTTATGATTACAACGGTTTTCAGCTTGGGTATTAACTATATGCAGAATATGGAATTATCCAGTGTGCGTACAGCAGGCTCTAATGCTGATGTCACATTAAATGCGCCCACCAGCGAGCAGGAACAGCAAATCCGTTCTTTGGATTATGTGAAAACAATCGGCACTCGATATATGGTCGGTTCTGCTGTCCAGACAAATTCGGAGGGTAGAGAATCGTCCATAGTGATTCAGTATTACGATGAAACAGAATGGGAACAGCATTTTAAGGAAGCAATCAGCAATATCAACGGCTCTTACCCTACACAGGAAAATGAAATTATGCTGTCTGAGGACGCTCTTGCACAGCTTGGAATTGAAACGCCGACGCTGAATATGGAGATTCCTCTATCCTATTATGATAAGAACGGTCAGCAGGAAAGAATTTTCACTTTAAGCGGCTGGTTTCGTTCCTACATCGGGACGGGAATGGCTTTTGTTTCAGAAAGCTACTGTGCGAATGCCGGATATACCTTGCAGGATAACGGAACTTTATCTCTAACCCTAAATGAAATGCCGGGAGACTTTTATCAAATTCAAGAAGATGTATCTCTAAACGACAATCAGCATTTTAACGGATCGGTTTCTATGAGTTCTTCCAATGGCTCTATGACTGCGATGGTTATTCTCTTGGTACTGTTTATTGTCGGAAGCGGTTATCTTCTGATTTACAATGTCCTGTATATTTCTATTTCCAAAGACACCCGCTTTTATGGTTTGATGAAAACGATTGGCACAACACAGAAGCAAATTAAATCGCTTGTAAAAAAGCAGGCATTTAAGTTTGCCTGTATCGGAATCCCTGTCGGCATCGTATTAGCTGCGGCGGTATCCTTTGCCCTTGTCCCGTTGTTTTTACAGCAAGGATATGAACAGGGTAGATCAAGTATGGACGCCGTTGTATTTTTCCACCCTGCTATCTTTATTCTGTCCATTATTTTTTCTGCGGTAACCGTTTGGATTGCTTGTAATGCGCCGGCAAAGGCGGCGGCAAAGATTTCTCCAGTTGAGGCTCTCCGTTTTCAAAACTTTGCACCGAAAAAGACGAAAAGCAGAAACTCAACCAACGGAGGCAAGCTGTCTGTGATGGCGTTCCATAATGTTTTCCGTGATAAGAAGCGAGCTGTGCTTGTATTTCTGACCCTTTTTATGGGTATTGTAACGATTTTAGGTGTTAATGGCGTTTTGGGAAGTATCAACGGAGAAAACTATGTTGATAAATACATGAAATATGATTTTCGTTATACGGATTCACAGTTTAGCCAGTTTGAAAACCTCGAAAAAGAAATACCGCAATTTGATGAGCATTTTATAGAACAGCTTTCACAGGTTAATGGTGTTGCAAATCTTTCCACCAGTAAAATTACTTGGGCAGAAATCGGCTTTCATGCTTCGGAATTTGAGAGCTTTTTGAAAATGCAACACGAGGAACTCTATCACGATGGCAAACCCTATGAACAAATGATTTCGGAGCTGCAAAAATATGCTAATGCCGGAGACTATGGTTGCTATGTTGTGACCATTGATGAGGAACTTGTGGAACAATATAACGATACCCATAATACGCCGATTGATATGGAGGCTTTCCAAAACGGCGATACGGTTATTGTGGGTATGGATACGGACACCTTTGCGCCGAACGCTACACTGGTTGGTAAAACTCTAAATTTGACTTCGGATAACGCAGATGGAAAGTCCGCAGATTTTCAAGTGGCGGGAGCGTTCAACTACAAAGACCTTGATGATACCTTCAATATCGGGCATCGTAAATGGGTGGGCGCTGTTCCTGATGTTATTTATGTAAGTGAAGCAGGAATGGAGCGATTAACAGACACCGCTATCCTATACGATATTGGCGTGGACATTGAGAGCGCAAATCAGTTGCAGAAAGTAAATAACGAACTTATAGCAATCAACAACACTTTGCCTTCCGGCAAATGGAATTTTCAAAGCTCTGTTTCTGTGTTGGAGGAATTCAATCAGATGTATTTTTCTATCGGTCTGCTTGGCAACGGTGCGGCGATTCTGCTCATTGTAATCGGTTTAATCAACTTTGTGAATGTTATGCTTACCGGCGTTATTGCAAGGAAAAATGAATTTGCCATCATGGAAAGTATCGGGACTACCAAAAAGCAGATCAGAAAGATTTTGACACTCGAAGGAGGATTTTATGCGCTTATTTCAACAATACTGATTATGACTTTGGGTAATGCTTTCCTTTTGCTGGTAGCAGACGCAGTACCGAGCATTGCAGATTATGCAAGGTTTGAGTACCCTGTGGCGCTCGTTATTGGTCTTATCATTGCCATTTTTGTAATATGCCTTACTGTTCCATCTCTGGTTTATCGGTTTATCTCAAAGGAGACAGTGATAGAACGGTTGCACGATTTTGAAAACTAATAAGATTTGCGGGGCGGGCGCAGCACTGCTGCGTCTGCTCCTGCAATTCTACCTATTGAGGAAAGGTGGTGTGCTTTGCGGTTATGGCAAATATCTTTTTACTGGAAGATGATAAGATTTTGAGCAAAGGGATTTCGATTGCTCTTGAAAAGGATGAGCATACCGTTACAGCAGTTTATGGTTATATGGAAGCCTTGCAGACCTATCAAAACCAAAGGTATGATCTGTTTCTGCTCGACATCAATCTACCTGATGGCAGTGGAATGGAACTTTGTAAAAAAATAAGGGAGACTTCTGACATCCCAATCCTGTTTCTGACTGCGAATGATACAGAGCAGGATATGCTGGAGGGTTTTGGTGCTGGCTGTGATGACTATATTCCTAAGCCCTTTTCGATTGAAGTTTTGCGGAAAAAAGTACAAGCTGTCTTAAAGCGGACAGGCGGCGGAAACTCCCGTATTCGATATAGAGATTTAGAAGTGGATACAGATAAATGCCTTGTTCTGCTGAACGGAGAAGAAGTACGCCTTACCTCGACGGAGTACAAAATGCTCTGCTATTTAATAGAGAACAAAGGCAGGATCGTGACAAAAGCCATGCTTTTGGAACAGCTTTGGGATATAGATGGAAATTTTGTTGATGAAAATACCGTTCGTGTGAATATTAAGCGGCTGCGGCAGAAACTAAACGATGATAAACAGGAATACATTGTGACGGTTTTTGGTATGGGCTATACCTTTGGAGAATGACGATGAGGCATTTTGGAGTTTATCGAAAACTGATTTTGATTGCAGGTACTGTCATAGCGGCGGTAGCTGTTGGCGCTGTGCTTTTTACGGAAAGCGCTTCTGCCCTTATGCTTCTTATCATTTGCGCCTTTGCGATTTTATGCGGCTTATTGTTTTTGCTCGACTTCCTGCATAACCGCTACCACGATGATTTGTTAGAGCAGATCACGCTGCTGATAGAGGCTTTGGTAGAACAGCAGGAACGGATTGTTTTTCCTGAAAATGAGGACACGCTGACTGCCCGATTACAGCACCAGCTTTTGAAGCTCCGCAACATTTTAACAGCGCAGAATCAGATGTTGGCACAGGAAAAGGAGCAGATTAAGACGCTGATCTCCGATATTTCCCACCAGATCAAAACGCCTGTGTCGGCGGCGAATACCTTTGCACAGCTGCTGGATGACAAAGAATTGTCCGATGAAGAACGCAGCGAATATATTGCCACTTTGCAGACTTCCCTTGAAAAGCTGACCTTTTTGACAAACAGCCTGATTAAAATGTCCCGTCTGGAAAGCGGCATTATCAGCCTAAAGCCCGAAAAAAACAGCTTGAACGCTATTGTCCTGCAAGCGGTAAAAACCGTTTATGCAAAGGCGAAAGAGAAAAACATAACGATTACCTTTGACTGCGAACGGCAATTTGAAGCACTGCTTGATTATAACTGGACAGCGGAAGCCATTACCAATGTTCTTGACAATGCTGTGAAGTATACTCCAAGCGGTGGGATTGTTGGATTAGAGATCACAGAATATCCGTCCTATCTGCGGCTTGATATTTCCGATAATGGGATCGGAATACCCGAAGAAGAACAGGCAAAGATTTTCGGTCGGTTTTACCGTGGAAAGCAGTCAGCAGGCATTGACGGTGTGGGGATCGGGCTATACCTAACCCGTGATATTATCAACAAACAGCACGGCTATATCAAGGTGGCGTCCAATGAAAACGGAAGCACCTTTTCGCTTTTTTTGAGAAGAATTTAGCCGGCCAGGAAGATTCCTCCACAGAAGCGATGCCAAACCTTTAAAAATCAGGGAAAAGCTTCCAAGCTGCTCTCGATGCATAAGGGAAAACGCGGGTTTTCACGGCGGATGAAAGCCATATTTCCTTTTGTGTATCGAGAGCATTAAAAAGGCACTGAAAAGAGAACGCCTTCCTATTGAAACTCTCTTTCCCCGCATGCTATAATAAAAAACTGGAAAGGTGTTTTTATCCATCGGCAATTGGATCAAATGCACCTGCCAGGTAGGAGATCTGCTTTGCCGTCATGTGCATCAAGCAGCTCCCAAATAAAATTTGACGGTACGGGGAGGCATGTGCTTACCCCCTCCTCCGTGCCGCAGCAGGAGTGGATGACAAAATGGCTGAATTCATTCTCTCCGCCTTTTCAGACGAGGCGGGCATCGATTTGGAGGAGCAGATTCGCGCATGTCAGGAAAACGGCATCACCCATATGGAGCTGCGCGGATTGCCGCGTGGCAACATTTCCGAGCTTTCAACAGACGATGCATGGGTGCTCAAGGCAAAGCTTGATTCTGAGGGGATGCGGGTTTCCGCAATCGGTTCGCCCTATGGCAAGATCAACATAGCGGATGATTTTGAGCCGCATTTTGAGGCCTTCAAAAACACCGTCGAGGTTGCCAAAATTCTTGATTGCCGCCTGATCCGTATGTTCAGCTTCTATTTTGACGAGGGGCAAAGCTATGCAGATTACCGCGACGAGGTGTTTGCCCGTGTGGGCAAAATGGCGGACTATGCGCTCGAACACGATGTGTTATGCTGCCATGAAAATGAAAAAGGCATTTATGGCGATACGGCCGAGCGCTGCCTTGACCTCTACCGGCACTTTGAGGGGCGGCTCGCGGGCGTTTTTGACCCGGCAAACTTTATCCAGTGCGGCGTGCAGCCGTTGGAAGCCTATGAAATGCTCGAGCCTTATATCCTTTACATGCATGTAAAGGATGCCAAAATGGCCGATGGCAGCGTAACGCCCGCTGGCGAAGGCGACGGCCATGTAGCGGAGATTTTGCGCCGTTTCCGCAAAATGGAGGGCAAGCGCTTCCTCACCCTGGAGCCGCACCTCAAGGTGTTTGAGGGCCTTTCGGCCTTGGAAAAGGAGAACGAGACCGCGCAGAAAATGGAGCAGTATGCTTACCCGACCAACCGCGCGGCGTTCGATGCGGCGGCGCAGGCCATGCACCGTTTGCTCGACAGTTTAAACGCTTAAGGAACCAGCCAAAATAGCTCAACAAAATTCAGAAAGGATGATCTGCTTGCAACAGGTACGCTTTGGCATTGTCGGCGTGGGCAATATGGGCTCAGGCCACCTCAAACATATTCTCAACGGCAATGTGCCGGAACTGAAAGTGACCGCAGTGGCGGATATCAACCCCGCACGGCTGGAGGCCGCCAAAACGGCGGCGGAAAAATCAGGCCAAACCGTGGCGTTATTTCCCACTGCAACAGCGCTTTTTGAAAGCGGGCTCTGCGATGCCGTTATTATTGCAACGCCGCACTATGACCATCCCCCGCTCGTGATCGAGGCGCTCCAGCACAACCTGCATGTAATCACGGAAAAACCCGCCGGCGTTTACACAAAGCAGGTGCGTGAAATGAACGAGGCTGCGGCAAAGAGCGATAAAATTTTCGCCGTGATGTTTAACCAGCGCACAAACCACATCTACCGTAAGATGAAGGAGCTTGTTGCGAGCGGGAAATACGGCGAGATCCGCCGCACGAACTGGATCATCACCGATTGGTTCCGCTGCCAATCCTATTATAATTCCGGCGGCTGGCGCGCCACCTGGGCCGGCGAGGGCGGCGGCGTGCTGCTGAACCAATGCCCCCACAACCTCGACCTGTGGCAGTGGATTTGCGGTATGCCGGTGAAGGTGCGCGCTTTCTGTAAGGAAGGGCACTTCCATGATATTGAGGTGGAGGATGACGTGACCGCCTATGTGGAATATGCAAACGGCGCGACCGGCGTATTTATTTCCACCACCGGCGAATGCCCCGGCACAAACCGGTTTGAAATCGTGCTCGACCGGGCGACGATCCTGTGTGAAAACGGAAAACTCTCTGTCTATGAACTGGAGGATTCCCAGCAGCATTTCATCGACACCTGCCCCGAGGGCTTCGGCCGCGTGGACGGCAAATTCATCGACGTCGAAACAGATGGTGAAAACCCGCAGCATGACGGCGTGTTGCGCGCCTTTGCCGCCGCCATCCTGCGCGGCGAGCCGCTCATTGCCCGCGGGGAGGAAGGGATTAACGGCTTGACGCTCTCCAACGCAATGTTCCTCTCCTCCTGGCTGAATGAGACGGTCTCACTCCCGCTGGACGAGGATCTGTTCTATGCGGAATTGAAAAAGCGCATCGCCTCCTCAAGGGTCAAAAAGGATGTTGGCGAGGGCGCGGTATTCAATGTGGAGGGAACCTTCGGTTCCTGACGGCGGACAGGAGGCGATTCCTCATGCAAAAGGTTGCAATTATCGGTTGCGGCAGCATTGCCAGAATCCACGGCCTTGCGCTTGCGCAACGGGAGGATCTCCACTTGGCCGCTGCTGCCGACTGCATACAGGAGCGCGCGGAGGATTTTTGCGAATGCTTTGGCGGCACGCCTTATCAGAGCTTTACACAGCTTCTGGATTGTGAGAAGCCGGATGTTATCCACCTGTGCACACCGCATTCTCTGCACGTCCCGATGGCGGCCGAGGCGCTGCGACGGGGCATCCATGTGCTCTCGGAAAAACCCGCCGCCATCACGCCCGGCCAGCTGAATGCGCTGCGGGAGGCAGTCAGGAGCTCCCCGGCGCAGTATGGCGTCTGCTTTCAAAACCGGTTCAATCCCTGCGTTGCCGCTGCACGGGAACGGCTGCTCTCCGGTGCGGGCGGCGCGCTCAAGGCAGTGCGTGCGTTTGTCACATGGAGCCGCAGCCGGGAATATTACACGGAAAGCGGCTGGAGAGGCACGCTCTCCCAAGAGGGTGGAGGCGTGTTGACCAATCAGGCCATCCATACGCTCGATCTGATGCGCTATCTCGGCGGGGAGATTGCATCCATTGAAGGTCACATCGCAAACGATCATCTTCCCGGCGTGATCGAGGTGGAGGATACCGCCTGCGCCCTGCTGCGCTACCGCAGCGGCGCGACCGGCGTTTTCTATGCGACGACCGCCTATGCGGTGGACGCTCCGGTTTTGCTCGAGCTTGTGTGCGAGAAGGAGACGCTCCGGCTGGATGGGGCAGAGCTTTACCGCCGCTGCGGCAAGCAGACTGAGCTCTTGATTGGAGGCTCCGGCAAAACCCCAGGCAAATCCTATTGGGGCTCGGGCCACGCGCAGCTGATCGATGCGTTTTACCGTGCGCTCACGCCGGAGGGCGAGCCTTTCCCCATCGGTATTGAGCAGGCCGCGCCTGTCAGCGAGCTGTTGTTTTCGCTCTATGCAAAAAATGGAATTGATTATGGGAAGATGAAGGTGGATGAGGCGGTGAATGGCTCGAAGAGTTCATTTTAAGTTGGGATTTGCGGCGCAGCCAAACGAGCCCGCCGCAGGTTTGTGGAGCCTGCCGCCGCTGGCCTATTGAAAGGCCTCAGCCTCTGCGATCAACTGAAGGCCCTGGGAGGTTTCTCCTGGTAGAGATGAGTAGGGAACGGTCTCGACCGTTCCGGTTCGGTGTGACCTGTAAGCAGTTCAGAGCCTCAAACATAACGATAGGCCAAGGCGGCAATTGATGCCACCCATTGCGTGCACGTGAGGGGACTT
>UMIU01021333.1_pt1 | contig 10740 bp, 8 predicted proteins | sample 1965871 | NCBI WGS metagenome assembly UMIU01 (sample SAMEA4836132, study PRJEB28245) | human gut metagenome | biome: gut microbiome; material: fecal sample | place: Denmark | collected 2008
CCGGGCGATTTGATCTCAACTGGTGCTATAAGGACTACACGTCGGATTGTGTGTGTGAGGAGCAGCGAGAAGAAAAGGAGCATTACCCGGGACCGCTCTCTCTCCCGTTCAGAGGATATTTCAAACGAGGCGACAAAGGACGCAAGGTCAGGGAACTGCAGCGTTTCCTCAACTGGTGCGGCAGAAATTTGAAAGTGGATGGGGTTTACGGCGACAAGACTATCGCCGCAGTAAAATGGTTCGAGAGAAGATATGGCCTGTATGTAGATGGTCTTTTCGGCCGTGCCTGTCTGAGAAAGGCAAAATCCATCAGAAGATAATCGTTTCACAATATCTGTGCCGGCGGATTACTGACCGGCACAGATGTTTTTGTTGACGGAATAAAAATGATGTGCTATTCTGTAAAAGATTATTTGTGTTCTTTCTTCGGAAACGAGTTTTACTCTACTGGCGGTATAGCCCGCGAGCATTTTGCTAATTCGGTTTGATTCCGAAGCCAACAGTTAGTCTGGACGGGAGAAGAAAGCCTTCGGTTATGAGACTGGATGCGTTTTTCTCTTTTTTATTTGCAAGAGATCCATAAATTAATTTTCTGTGCATCCGTTAAATAAACCTTCTCACTTTTAGATGGGTTTGTCTTCAGGGTGCTTTTTTCATATGCGGCCATAGGGGACAATCCAAATTATAACGAAAAGGAGTTATTACAATGAACCAGCTAAAAGAAGAACGAAATCCATTAGAAACAGAACCAATTACGAGGCTCATCGTCAAATACTCCATTCCAACGGCTTTGACGCTGATGGTCAACTATCTGTATAACATCGTCGACCAGATTTTTGTCGGTCAGGGAGTGGGCGTCACGGGAATGGCTGCCACAAATGTAGCTTTTCCACTGACGATTATTGCCATCGCCATCGCTTTGCTCATCGGTGACGGCTGTGCGGCAAATATCAGTCTCTGCCTGGGACGAAAGCAGCAGGAACTGGCTGATCGAACAGTAAGCCAGGCAGTAACCCTGCTCATCGCCTCCGGTATCATGATCCTGCTGCTCTGTAGTATTTTGGCGCCTCAGATCGTGACCTTATTTGGCTCTACGGACACAGCTTTTGCATCCTCTCTGACCTATACGCGCACCATCGCCTGGGGACTGCCGTTTCTGATGTTCAGCTCGGCGCTTACTGCAATCATCAGAGCAGATGGGAATCCCCAGTATACCATGAAATGCATGATGGCCGGTGCAGCTATCAATCTGGTTCTGGACCCTATCTTCATTTTTGTTCTTAAAATGGGTGTCTTTGGCGCGGGTATCGCGACGGTTATCGGCCAGGCCGCCGCCGGCTTGCTCTGTCTTGCTTATGTAAGAAAACTAAAGACGGTGCACATCTTAAGGGTTGCGTTAAAGCCCACTTGGAAGCTGACTCGGCAGATTTTGGCGCTGGGATTTCCCAGCCTGCTGACGCAGATTATGGCGGCGGTTGTGCAGATTACCATGAATAATCTGATGACGATTTACGGCGCGCTGAGCATCTATGGCAGCGATATAGCACTGTCTGTTTATGGCATGATGATGAAGGTCTATCAAATTGCCCACTCCATGTTTGTCGGTGTTTCATCGGCGACACAGCCAATCAACGGTTATAATTTCGGGGCAAAGCTTTATGACAGGGTAAAGCAGACTTACAAGCTGGCAGCCGTAATCGCATTGATTGTCTCTGTGGTGTGGTTCGTCATCTATCAATTGTTCAGTAAGCAGATCGGGATGATTTTCGTATCCGGGGATGCGCTCTATGCGGAATGCACGCAGCATATCTTCCGGTTATATATGATGGCATTTTTCCTCTACGGATTACATATGGTTACGGCTTCCTTCCTGCAGGGCATCGGCAAGCCTGCCAAAGCGCTGCTGATTCCGCTTTCACGTCAGGCTGTTTTTCTGATCCCGCTGGCAATCATTTTATCAGGCAAATTCGGACTGGATGGCGCTCTGCTTGCAGCACCTATTGCGGACACACTGGTGTTTTTCTTATCGCTGGCGCTTGCTGTAGGAGAGTTCAGAAGCTGGAAACGACAGCAGGGTCAGTAGACGGCTGGCGGGACATGGCGGATAGACTGCCATGCTCAGTCCCTTGCGCCATGTTCTTTCGGATTCCAGGCCGTCACTTGCACGAGTCATAAAACTGAGTGCAAAAACGCCATGTTCCTCCGATTTTCAGAGATGCACTTGCGCGAAATTTGGAAATTATTGTAAAATAACCGTTTTTTGTCCGAATTTGCAAAGGGAGTCGCGCAAGTCATTCTGCCTATTTTGTCTGAACATGGCGGAAAAGTCTTCAAAATCCGCTTGTCGCGCAAGTAACCTTAGGATATGACGCCCAACATGGCGAACCATGGCAAAGGGTGCAACAGGGGGTGCAACACTTACCCCCTCCAAAACACGCTTTTTTATACAAATAATTTACAGATATTGACAGGGTTAAAAAAGTAAAAACCTCTCGCAATCTTGAATTTCAAGCATTTGCAGGAGGTTTTCTATTGGTATCGCCTAGGGGAGTCGAACCCCTGATTCAGCCGTGAGAGGGCTACGTCTTGACCACTTGACCAAGGCGACATATTAAATTTTATATCTCTTATTGAAATCTCACGATATTTATTATATACTTAATATTGACTGTTGTCCAGTAAAATTTTTAAAAAGTTTAAAATAAAAGGAGAAAGCTATATGATGAAGTTCAGAAGTACACGTGGAAGCGATAGAGAATTGACAGGTGCACAGGCCATTATTCAGGGAATCTCTGAAGACAAGGGGCTCTACGTTCCGACAGAAATTCCGGCGCTGCCTTTCAAGATTGAGGATATGCTAGGTAAGTCATATCAGGAGATCGCTTTCAAGGTGATTGGCGCTTTCTTTGATGACTATACAGAAGAAGAAATGAAATACTGCATCGACGGAGCCTATGACGAGAAGTTCGAAGCAAAAGAGATTGCGCCGATTGTAAAGGCAGGAGACGCATACTTTTTGGAGTTATATCACGGAAAGACTGCCGCATTCAAAGATATGGCTCTGTCCATTTTGCCATACCTTCTGACAACTGCCACAAAGAAAGAAAAAGAAGACAAGAAGATCTGCATTTTGACGGCGACTTCCGGCGATACAGGAAAAGCCGCCCTGGAAGGGTTTGCCGATGTGCCCGGCACAGAAATCATCGTTTTCTTTCCGAATCAGGGCGTCAGCCAGGTGCAGGAACAGCAGATGATTACACAGGAAGGGGAGAACACCCACGTCTTCGCCATTAACGGGAACTTTGACGATGCGCAGACAGGCGTAAAGAAAATATTCAATGACGATGCTTTTGCTGAGAAGCTGGCGGAAAGCGGATGTAAATTGTCGTCTGCCAACTCCATCAACGTGGGCAGACTGGTGCCGCAGGTAGCATATTACGTCTACAGTTACATAAAGCTGGTGGAGCAGGGCGTCATCAAAAACGGCGAGAAGATGAACATCGTCGTACCGACGGGGAACTTTGGAAATATCTTGGCAGGTTATTATGCAAAACAGATGGGCATTCCTGTCAACAAGTTCATCTGTGCATCCAACGAGAACAAAGTCCTTACGGATTTCATCAACACGGGCGTTTATGACATCAAAAGGGAGTTTTATCTGACAAATTCGCCGTCTATGGACATTTTGATTTCCAGCAACCTGGAGAGACTGCTTTACCACTTGAGTGGCGGAAATGGAGCTGAGATCAAAGGCTTGATGGACAGTCTGGACGCGCAGAAGTGCTATGAGGTCAGCCAGAAGATCAAAGACGGCATGGCGGACTTCTACGGCGGTTATGCGGATGTGGATACGACAAATCGGACCATCGGAGAGATGTACGCAGACCACGACTATCTGATGGATACCCATACAGCGGTGGCTTACAGGGTTTATGAGGATTACAAAGCGGTAACAGGCGACGATACGCCGACTATCATTGCATCTACTGCCAGCGCTTACAAGTTTGCCGAGAGCGTGGCAAAATCTATCGGACTGGGTGAAGAAGAAAACGGCTTCAAATATGTCGAGGCTCTTGCAGCAAAGACGGGCGTGCGTGTGCCAAAGGGTCTCAAAGATTTGGATCTGAAAAAAGTGAGACATACAGGGGTTATCGACGTGGATCAGATGCAGGCTACGGTAGAGAATTGTGTAAAATAATATCGTAATAAAAAACAGAGTCAGCAAAATTGCGGAATAGCAACTATTTTGCTGACTCTGTTTTGTTCTATATATAGGGGATGGGGGTATGCAACAAGGATTTTATACGATAAAGTTAGGTTTTTTGATGCCGCTTCAAAGACTTCGCGTAACCCCATGACAGCATCAGCAGCCATTTCTTTGGAAAATAATCCTGATTGCTTGCAGAATCTATAAATATGCCGCAAATGGTTATTTTTACGGATTGTTGAGAGCCTCTGGCACATAGGAATTTATATAAAAAGTAACCAAAACTAGATATACCCCACCTGCAGAGGCCTTTCAAAGCAATCCGGTTACGCGAGAATGCCTGGATATACCCAAAAAGCCTAACGTTATTGTAACTAGACATAATTTGAAGACATTATCAAGTTTGAAGCAGAAATTTGAAGCATAATTTACAAAAATTACTTGCAAAACTTCTCAATTTATGTTAAATTATAATGGTGCCTGGAGGATTGACCGAGTGGCTAAGGAGCCTGATTGGAAATCAGGTAAGGTGTAACAGCCCCGCGGGTTCGAGTCCCGTGTCCTCCGCCAAGCAAAAAGCATTCACATTGTGAGTGCTTTTTTCGTTTTTTGATGTTCATTACAGACCCTTCTTTTATAACCTTTCATTTGTTTCATTGCTTTCTCGTCCGGAATTAAATATAATAGAAACGAGCTTTATCATATTATATTTGTTAGGATTGCAGATATGATCAGTTGGATATCTTGAAATTTGTCAGAGATACAGCGCTGCCAAATGGATACTGGATGAAAAAGTCACTTTCCTCGACGCCAATGCAGCCTATTACAAGAGCACTGGGTATAGTGAAAAAGAGTACAAAGCCCTTTTTCCTAATTTACAACAATATTATGGAAATCATATAGAAGAGTATCGTAAAATCAGAGATGCCATAACCACGGCATGGAACGATGGCTGCAAGGAGTTCAGCGTCGACTGTGTCTTACCTGCTGGGGATGGTAACCGCCTTTGGATGCGAAGAAAAGGAACCATTACAGACGAGGATGTCAATGGTGCGCCCGTTTTTGTGACGGTCGATACGGATATCAGCGATCTGATTGAACAGACAGAGGATACCTTACGGAGTTTCAGCTCTCGCAGGCGATGTTTTCAGTAAATCTTTTTGAAAATACGCCAAGTTTTGGAAGATTTGAATAGGCATCTTAGGCATACTGTGGTATACTTAAAGGCATGAACGAATTTTCATAGAAAGGACGACTGATTATGAGACTGAAAAAATATCTAGTGGGGGTTATTTGTGTAACCTTGCTTGCTTTGCTGTGCGGGTGTGCACCTGAGAGCAATTTAGATCCTGATTCACCGATTACAATCAATATATGGCATTATTATAATGGACAACAGGAAAAAGCTTTTAATAAATTGGTAGAGGAATTCAATCAGACAGAGGGGAAGGAGAAGGGGGTCATCGTGGAATCCTCCAATTACGGCAGTGTTTCCGAATTGGGTGACAGCGTATTGGATGCAGCCAATGAGAAAGTCGGCTCAGAGGACATGCCGAACATCTTTGCAGCCTATTCAGATACTGCTTATGAAATTGATAAACTGGGAAAAGTCGTATCTCTCAACGAACTGTTTTCTGAAGAGGAATTGGCTGAATATGTGCCAGGTTATCTGGAAGAGGGATACTTCCGGGGAGAAGATTTGAAGATTTTCCCAATTGCAAAATCCACAGAGATTTTTATGATGAACAAGACAGACTGGGATAAGTTTGCAAAGGCCACGGGTGCCGAGATCAGCGACCTTGATACCATGGAGGGCATCACCAAAACGGCTGCGGCTTATTATGAGTATACCGATTCTCTGACGACAGAACCCGATGACGGTCAGGCGTTCTTTGGACGTGATGCCATGGCAAACTATTTCATCATCGGCGCGAAGCAGCTTGGCCATGAGATTGTCAGCAGCGACGATGAAGGCAATCCAATCATCGATTTTGATAAAGCGACCATGAAAAAACTATGGGACAATTACTATGTACCATATGTTAACGGTTACTTCATGTCCAAAGGCCGTTTCCGCAGTGACGATGTAAAAATGGGCAATATTATCGCCTGTGTATGTTCTACATCGGGCTCTACCTATTTTCCAAAAGAGATTATTTCAGATGACGAAACCTCTTACAAGATTGAATCCGTGGTAAGAGAGGCGCCAAAATTCAAAGGCGGCGATGATATCGCAGTGCAGCAGGGCGCCGGCCTTGTGGTAACAAAAGGCAGCGATGCAGAAAATGAAGCGTCTGCAGTCTTTCTCAAGTGGTTCACCGATGCGAATCAAAATATCGCATTTTCAGTGGACTCCGGCTATATGCCTGTAAAGAAAGAGGCTACAGATCAGAAAAAAATACTAGAGAAAACCAATGTAAAAGACGAACAGATGAAGCAGGTGATTGTGGTGGCGGCGGACACCGTTAACAACAATGCGCTGTACACGCCGAAAGCTGTGGAAAATGGCACCAGCATCCGAAATATACTGGAATACAGCATGTCAGATAAAGCTGCTGCAGACCGTAAACAGGTGGAGAAGCTGATAAAATCCGGCGTATCCAGAAAAGAAGCCGTCAGTCAGTTCGTTACGGAGAAGAATTTTGAAAAGTGGTACAAGGACACCCTGAACGCATTAAACAAAGCCGCAGAACAGAGGAAATAGTATGAAAGCTAAGATTCGGGCCAAATGGCAGAAGGGAACCATGTTAAAGCGAATTTTCATACCGATGTTTGTCCTCGTTTTAATTGAGTCCGTTTTGTTTTTCGGAGTGATATTTTACAACAACATACTTTCGCAGATGGAGCAGAACACAAGGGATATCTTTGATTCGAAGGTGGTCAACCGCACTCACGAGCTAGAAAATATGATGGTCAATCAGTGGAGCAATTTAGAAGCGGAAGCTGCGGATATTCAGTCTGTCATCAACGATTTAGCAGCAGAAAAAAAGATTGACCCTGCCCATCTTGACGGCGATTTGAACGACAGCCATGTGATACTGGAGCACGTCACGGATAATGTGATTTCGACCTTGCGCAATCACAGAGTGACTGGCGCCTATATTTTCCTGTGCAGTGATATTCCCAAAGGCAGCGGCAAAGTGTCGCTGCCGGGTCTCTATATCAGCGACAGCAACGTAGAGAACGATAATTCCATCACCAACTCTGATCTGATGATCAGAAGGGGCTCCAAGAGTCTGGTTGAGAAACTGGGCATCGCAACTGACTCAGAATGGGAACCGAATATCACACTGCAGGGCGGCAATCTAAAAGAATTTGAAGCGGTTTATAGTAACTATCACCGTTACCAGAAAGATACCACAGATTTGAAGGACCTGGGATATTGGATGCCGATGATGCAGGTAGGAAATGATTATGTGGTCTCCTATGCAATTCCCATTCAATATCGGGGAAAGGTCATCGGAGTGCTGGGCATCGATGTTTCCCACGATTATCTCAAATCGCTGCTCAACTATCTGGAATTAGACAGTGACGCCAAAGGCGCTTACAGCCTGGTATTGGAGCAGGACGGTGAATTTATGGATATCATGACCAACAATTCCTATTTTTCCGTAGATTTTAAGACCGGGGACCAATTGAAAATCAAACAAGATGGGAAGCACAAATATTTGATGCAGAATCATGACCGGGTGGCTCTGAGCATGGAAAAACTCAATTTGTATAATAACAATACGCCCTATGAAAAGCAGCAGTGGCATCTTACGGGCATGATGAAAGAAAAGGACTTGCTGGCCTTTGCGGACCAGATTAAGCTGGTTCTGCTATATGCCATCATCGGTTCTGCCATCATCGGATTGATTTTGAGCATTCTGCTCAGCCTTTGGATTTCAAGACCAGTGATCTCTTTGGCAGACAGCGTCAGAAAGATGACTTTTAAAGACCGTATTTCCATTGAACGAACCAAAATCATAGAAATCGACCAGTTGATCGACGCCATCGAAAAGACAGGCAACAACGCCATCGACGCCGTTGCCCGTTTCACCAAAATCATCAGGCTGGCCAATACCCAGCTGGAAGGGTTTGAACTGGACTACGGAAAAAACCAGTTGTTCGTAACCGACGATTTCTTTTCGGCGTTTGGACTGCAAGTGGATGTCAATCAATTGAGCATCGAGAAGTTCAGTCAGTTGCTGAAGCAATTTTCGGATTGCTGCAGACCGAGCAATCTAAAGAGTGCCAACGAATATATCTTCAATCTGGATGTGGACGGGAAAAGCATCTATCTGCGTCTGCGCTACATTGACGATGAAGTGAATCAAAAGTATTATGGACTGGTGGAAGAGGTCAGTGAGCTGATGAGGGAACGCCAGCTCATCGAATACGAGAGAGATCATGATGTCTTGACAGGCCTCATTAACCGCAGGGCATATCAAAGGCAGATGAAGCGGCTCTTTACCATCGAAGCGGCGAGCATCAAAGTCGGTGCCCTGCTGATGTTGGATTTAGATAATCTGAAAATGGTCAATGATAAGTCGGGACATGAATACGGAGATATTTACATTCGGAAGGCGGCAGATCTGTTCCGCAGATTATCACCGGAAGGTACGATTATTTCGAGAATTTCCGGTGATGAATTCAACCTCTTCCTCTATGGCTACGAGAGCCGGTTGGAACTGCACGAACGAATCGAACAATTTTGGCGGGAACTGTCTGCGGCTTTCGTCACCATGCCAAACCAGCAGAAGATTCATATTCAGGTGTCTGGCGGCGTGGCCTGGTATCCCGATGACAGCAGGGATTTCAATACCCTGCAGAAATACTCTGATTTCGCAATGTATAGCGTAAAACACTCTCTCAAAGGAGAAATCGGCGATTTTTCAGCCAGAGACTACAGAAATGACGTCTTTATGATCAAGCGGAAGTCAGAACTGAGCCGGATATTAGAGGAGAACGCTTTCACCTACTATTTCCAACCGATTGTCAGCACGGTGGACGGAGAAATCTATGCTTATGAGGCACTGATGCGGACGGTCAACTCCACATTGAAGAATCCGGCTGAGATTATCGAGATTGCAAAGATGGAGTCGAAGCTGTACTTGATAGAGAAAATTACTATGAGCAACAGTCTGAAACAATTCCACGATTTAATAGAAGAGGGGAAGGTACCGAAGGATATGAAACTCTTCATCAACTCTATCGCAAACCAACGGCTCAGCGATGAAGAGGTGCGCAGCATAGAAGCGCAGTACGGAGAGATTTTGCCGAACCTGGTCATGGAACTGACGGAAAACGAAGAACTGAACGAGGAGTATACAGCTTATAAAAAACGGGTGCTGCAAAGCTGGAACGCTTCTCTGGCTCTGGACGATTACGGAAGCGGCTATAACAGTGGGCGCAATCTGCTGTTCCTCAACCCGGACTATGTGAAAATCGATATCGATATCATCAGAGATATCGACAAAGACATGGACAAGAGGACGATTGTAAAGGACACGATCACTTATTGCCATGAGCGCGGAAAATATGTGATTGCAGAGGGAATTGAGACCATCGCGGAATTGAAAACTGTGGCAGGCATGGACGTGGATTACATACAAGGCTATCTGACAGGCAGGCCTTCTCCGGAACCGCAGGGCATATATAAAGAGATTAAGTCAGAAATCATCAATTGCCGCCGTCCTTCGCCACTGGATTAGAATACATATAAGTAAATGATTTTGAGGAGGTGAACGGGTGAAGATATCTGTGCGGGAAATAGACAGCTGCGAAGAAGAAGAAATCATCATCAAATGTCATGAGATGAATGACGATATTCTGGACTTGGTACGCAGGCTGAAAATGAATCAGGACCGGTTGACCGCCTATGCTGACGACAGAGTCTACCGCATTCCTTTCAGCGATGTCTTCTATTTTGAGACTGTGGACAGCAAAGCCTTCCTCTATTGTGAGGACAGAGTCTATGAGACGAAGCTGAAGCTGTACGAGTTTGAGGATCTGACGCGGGCGGGCAAATTTTTTCGGGCGTCAAAATCTACCATTATCAACACCACAAAGATATCTCATGTCAAACCGTCCATGAGCGGGCGGTTTGAGGTTTACCTGAAAAACGGCGAATGCGTACTGGTGTCCAGGCAGTACGTGCCGGAGCTGAAAAGACAAATTGGATTATAAGGAGACGCATATGGATTTCAGAGAACTGAAAAGAGAACTACTTCACGATTTTTTCTATATCTACACTGGTTCCATGTTCGGCACCTATGTTTTTTGCAGCATCTTTTACCCTGATTTAACCTTCAGCCTCAGCTATTTTCTCTGGATGGCCATCTTTTCTCTGGCGGGAGATGCCACACTGCTGGTCTTTTACTCGAGAAAGGTGCTGACGGAAAGACAGTTCCTCCTGCGCACGGTGATGCACTTCTTGCTGCTGGAGGCTGTACTGATGACCTTTGCCGGCCTGCTGCGTTTGTATGAAACCCTGCTGCAGGCGGCGTTCTTTTTCTTTGTCATCCTCCTGGTTTACATCATGGTCAAGT
>UMIU01030786.1_pt1 | contig 10734 bp, 8 predicted proteins | sample 1965871 | NCBI WGS metagenome assembly UMIU01 (sample SAMEA4836132, study PRJEB28245) | human gut metagenome | biome: gut microbiome; material: fecal sample | place: Denmark | collected 2008
CCCAGGCAGACGTTTTCCAGGAACCTGAGGACGCGCATCCTGTCCTCTGTGCTCACGTCACTTCGGCCTGCAAAGTATTTGTTGCAGATGTCTGCGACTGTCTCACCGTTCTTGCCGACCACCGTATCAGACGTAAAGTCTTTCTGGCTCGGCATAGTGACCATCAGTCCGCCCGCAATATCCTCCGCCAGGCGGACAATTTCATACGGAAATCTGGTGATGTTCTGTTTGCACACGTTGGCGAGGAGCAGGTCGATCTGATAGTTGCCCGCCTTTGTCTTGCAGCCTTCGCAGGAGCAGGCGATGCCGCAGGAATAAAGCGTCTCGTTGAGGTGTGTCATCTCGATCAGTTTATCTTTTACAGCAGAGGCTTTTTCGCAGCCGTTATATTCTGCCGCCAGAGCCGCCGCACCGATGACCACGTCGCCCACGCCGACCTTGCAGCCGCCGTAGCTCTGTCTGTGGTATCCGGCAAAGCGCTCTACCATCATGCCGGCAAAGTCATACTCTCCCGCCATGAAGACGTATTTGTTCGGAATGAATACATCGTCAAAGACAACCAGCGCTTCCTGTCCGCCGAACTTGCGGTTACCCACGTCGATGTCAGCCCCTTCTTCCATTTTTCTCGTGTCGCAGGACTGTCTGCCGTAAATCATATAGAGTCCCTCTGCATCACTAGGGCAGGCAAAGGAAACTGCGTAATCCTTGTCAGCCTCCCTCATTGCCATAGTCGGCATGATGATGTGCCAGTGGGAATTGATAGAACCGGTCTGATGCGCCTTGGCGCCTCTCACCACGATACCGTCCTCTCTTCTCTCTACGATATGGAGGAACATGTCCGGGTCATCCTGCTGGTGAGGCGCCTTGGCGCGGTCGCCCTTCGGGTCCGTCATGGCGCCATCCACTGTCAGATCCTCTTCCTGTACCATCTCCATAAACTTCACGAACCTGTCGTGATACTTGCTGCCGTACTGTTCATCGATCTCAAAGGTGGTGGAATAAACGGCATTGAAAGCGTCCATGCCGACGCACCGCTGGAAGCAGCTTGCCGTCTTCTGACCCAAAAGCCGCTGCATCTTCACCTTTTTGACCAGGTCTTCACTGCTCTGATGCAGATGTGTGAACCGGTTGATGGTTTTCCCTGTGATGTTAGACTTTGCCGTCATGATATCCGCATATTCCGGCTGCTGTGCCAGGGCATAGGTCATCGCCACACAGTTGATAGACGGTCTGATGATGGGATGGTCCACCCAGTTGTCAATCTTTTCCCCAAAGAGATAGACCCTCGTATTGAGTTTTCGCAGACTCTCAATATATTCTGCTGCTGTCATTAATGCCATTGTTTTCCTCCCTTATATATGCCCCAGCGCCCGGGCGACTTTGATCAGCCCTTCGATGAGGTTCTTCTGTGATGCTTCCATTTCCTCCTGGCTCCACTTCATGAAACCTTCACCGGTTTTGAAGCCCAGCTTGCCTTCGTCCAATTTTTCTTTGAGAAGCGGTGACGGTTTTGTTGAACTCTCGATGTGGGGAAAGAGATAATCGTGGATGCTGTACGTCAGGTCGATACCACCGGAGTCTATAACTTCCATCGGTGCCATGACCCCGAGACGCATGCCGAAACCGTTCTTCACGGCCTTATCCACATCCTCCGCCGTTGCGATGCCGTTCTCCACGATGGAGATCGCTTCTCTGAACAGGGCGTGCTGCATCCTGTTTGCCAGAAATCCTGGTACGTCTTTCTGTACGATGACGGGACATTTACCCGCTTCTTCAAGAAGCTGATAGGTCGCGTCCACGGTCTTCTCCGATACATACTCCGTTTTGATCACTTCCACCAGAGGCATCAGATAAGCCGGCTTCCAGAAGTGGGTGCCGATGATTCTCTCTTTGTGAACTGATTTTTCGGCAATCTCCGTAATGCTGATGGCCGACGTATTGGTGGCCAGAATCGTGCTCTCAGGGCATAATTCATCCAGCTTGGCAAAATAGTCCTGTTTTACTGCCAGGTTTTCTACGATACACTCAAAGATCACGTCTGCAAACTCTGCCGCTTCTTCCAGGCTCTCTGTGCAGGATACTCTTTCTAAAATTTCTGGTATCGTGTCACTTTCGATAACCCCGTTGTCCGCCAGAACCTGCAGCCCTTCTTTCATGGTTTCTAAGGGCTTTGCCCTCTCTTTGTCATCGTAAACATAGATGATTTTGACCTGGTGTCCCTTCATGGCAAAAGTCTGGGCGATGCCTGTCCCCATGACCCCTGCCCCGAGAATGGCCACCTTCTTCTTATTGTCCATTTGCTTTAACCTTTCTTTTTATATGATAAGGGAAATCCCGCCAGGCGGAATTTCCCATTAAATTTTAATATACGCCGTATGGATATACTTTGTCAGGTACGTCTTTGTTGACTCTGTCAGACGGAACAAATGCAACGGCACGAACGATGGTACCGTCACCCATGTACCAGCGAAGCGGGAATGCGCAGAATAGGAATCTCTGGTTGGTTACCTTGTCTAAGTCGCCGCCCAGGTTCTCAATGCCCATGACATTGTTGGCCATGAGAATGTCGTGGCAAGGCTCCCACTCAGGGAAATCATCCTTTGCCGGATGTCCGTGCATCTCCTCGTATTCTTCCGTAATACGCGGAACATATGGACCAGGGCCGTGGTCTGCAGCATAGGTGTACAGAATGTGGTCGATGGCCTGCATGTCAAAGCCGACGCCTCTTACATGATGTTCAACGAACCATTTAGCACCTTCGATGGAGAGGCCGGGGCTGTATGCGAAGTAATCGTCGTTTTCACCCCAACGTCTGTGCGTACCAGTATTCAGCAGAACCCAGTCTCCCTCTTTGATTCCGCCCGGAACTTTTTTCGCAGCCTCTTCGATCTCTTCTACGGTGATCAGTTCCCATTTTCCCTTCGGGATGTCTAGGCATACAGCTTCTCCAAAGTAGTTCTGGATCGGCAGCTCATGGGTGAACGGGCTTTCCGGAATAACATGGGCCGGAGAATCAGCATGGGTAGAGTTGTGCATATGGAAATCATTGAATGTCTGCAGTAATCTGTAGTGCATCGGCATATGCTGTACTCTGTCTATATGGAAGTCTCCGTTGGAAGGCCAAAGCGGATTGCCTCTGCCAAACGGGTTGGACAGATCGATCAGTTCAAAGGATCCATCCTTGAACATATCAAAGATGCTTCCATCATAAGGTTTATTCCAATCATCGGTGTGCGCAAAGCACTCTTCACGTGTGTGTCTTACAGCAATTTCTGACATAATAGTTCCTCCTTGAATTTTGGTAGTTATAATTGCCCCGGGCGAAGGAAAGTTTCGCTCTTTTGGTAATATATAAAGCAAATGTCGTGCCAAATCCCCGGCACGCGGGGTGGAATCCGCATACAGTTGGAACGACAAGGGTTTCGCTCAAGCTTAGATTTACTTCCGAAGCCCTATGCCGCCCAGACTGTTGCAGATGTGAAAGTCGTTGCAATGAAGCAACGTCTCTAACTCATCAGCTGACTGTTCCTACATCAGCAATTCCCTGTCCGATAGAATCGAGATTTGCCGTCGCTTCCCCTAAAGAAGCATCCCAGTTAAACGACGGGTGCACTGCGGGTATATGCAGGTCATTAAACAAAAAACGCCGCGCTCTGCTGCTGACGGAAAATCAACTGCAAAGGCGGCGCCTTTTATTTAAATCTTACCTATTCAATTCTTCTACCGCATGTACCAGCATCTCGATGGCTGCCGGAATGGCATCTTCATCCAGGTCAAATTCGGCATTGTGCAGCGGCTGGGTCGTATCAGTGCCGATGCCCACATAGGTGGCGATGCCTCCGTTATCCTGTACCTTGTTCATCATGACAGAGGCATCATCCGTACCGCCGACACTTCCCTCAAAATAAATCTTTTGGAACCAGCTTACTTTGCCGGCAGCTCTCTCGATAACCTCCATCATGGCATCGTCGCTTTGAGCTGCTGGAATTTCGCCAAAATCCACGTAAGTGTATTCCATGTCATAAGCTTTAGCAGAGCCGTCCAGGATGTCAAATACACGGCCCCTGACATATTGGGAAATTTCCTGGGTCTGTCCGCGATATTCGATACTCATAAAGGCGGTGGGCGCTATGGTGTTGACCACGACGCCTGCATCCAGCTTTCCGACGTTCACTCTGCATAGCCCCGCTTCATGAGGCGCTATCGCATGGAGATTCATGGCTGCGGAGCAAGCTGCAAGCAGGGCGTTTTTTCCTTCCTGCGCCGCACCACAGGGGTGAGCTGCTCTGCCGTGGAAAGTCACATCCAGCTGGCAGTCGCTCAAGAAATCCTTACAGCCGCAGCACAGGGTATTCGATGGCAGCGGGCGCCCCTCACCCGTTAAGGCCATGTGAATCGAGATAAAGTTTTCGGCATCGTCCAAGTGGCCTTTGTCCACTATGGCCTGGGCACCGTTATAGCGCTCCTCTGCAGGCTGGAAGATGATTTTGATCTTTCCGTTGAGCTCGTCCTTTTTCTTCATCAGCGCGTCGGCAAGACCGAGGCCGATGGCTGTATGCGCATCGTGTCCACAGGCGTGGACGCATTCTGCATTGCAGGAGAGATAACCCTCGTCAAAGGGACGAAAGCCGGGATTTGACGGTTCTTGGTAAGGCAGGCAGTCGATGTCGAATCGAAATGCTGTCACAGGTCCTTCTTTCCCAGTATCCAGAACGGCAATAACGCCGGGATAACCGCAAGTCCGCTCCACGTAAGCCGGCAATGCCCCCTGGGAAATTGCCCTCTGCTTTTCTGCCTGCTTCTCTGCAGGCGTCAGCATCTCAAAGGTAATCGACGCTTCCTCTACGACCTCTGCTCCCATCAGGCAGGAGTAACCCATCGTCTCCAGGATTTCCGCAACACGCGCACTGGTCCGAATTTCTCTCCAACCAATTTCCGGGTAATGATGGAACTCTCTTCTATATTTGATAAACTGATTCATTGTTCTTTTCCTCTCCATTTTCTTTGATTTCTCTGCACTCATCCAGAGCCTGCCCCAACAGCTCTATGCCGCGGCGGATCTGATCCTCTGTCACATTTGAAAAGCAAAGTCTGATGTGGCCTTTTTTTCTCTTGTTATTTTCATAAAATACCCAACCAGGTACTACGAGGACACCTTTTTCTGCTGCTCGCTTGCACAACGCTCGTTCATTGATGTCATCAGTCAGCGTGCACCAGAGGAGAAGGCCCCCTTTGGGCTTCTGATAGGAAATTCCTTTGTCAGTAATCTTATCCAGCTCACTGCAGAGAAAATCCAATTTTGCCTTATATACTTTCTGAACGACTCTGACATGGTTTTCATATTGCCCCGATTTGATATATTCATTAAGAAAATATTGGCCAATGCCACTTACAGCAGTTTCATCGATGCTCAAAGCGTATCCCAACATGTCAATCAGGTCAGCCGGCCCTACTGCATACCCCATTTTCATCATATACGGAAAAATCAAAGTAAAAGAGTACACGTAGATGACCATTTTGTTCGTATCCAAAGTATAGAGGCTGGGCAGCCTTTTGTCATAAGCAAAATCCCATTGATAATCTTCTTCAATGACCGGCACGTTGTAGTCGTGAGCCAGCTTCAGCAAGGTCTTCCTCTTTTTCAGAGACATGGTGATGCCAGTCGGGTTGTGGAAATTAGGCAGTGTGTAGATGAACTTCGGTTTGTACTGCCTGATGGCTTCCTCCAGCATGTCCATCCGCATGCCGTCCTCTTCCATGGGCACGCCGATCACGTGTATCCCCCGGTTGTAGAAAATACTGTAGTTATCAGGCACCATGGGTGATTCCGCCACGATGCAGTCTCCTTCTCTGAGATACAACATCATCAGATAACTGATCGTCTGATTGCTTTCAGCCAGAATCTGCACGTTTTTCGGCGTTACGTAGATATTTTGTTCTGTCAGGAGTTGGCAGATATTCTTTCTGAGCAATTCCGTTTCATTATAGAAGCCTTCCATGCTGCCTTTTTCACTACAGTCAAATATCTGCTCTACCACATGCTCCATATTTTTAACCGGATTCAATCGTCGGTTCATGATCATTCCCCCAAAGGAAATGATTTCTCCTGCTTCCGATTTCCAATAGACATCGTTAAAGGTTTTCTCTGCCCTGCGGAATTCATAGCGGAAGGCCTTTTCCAATGGAAAGAACCTTTTGCCAAATTTTTGCGCATCCTGCGCCGCTTTCACAAAGTATCCTTTCGGCTTCTCTCTCGATACTACCACCAGGCCGTCTGTAATCAGCAAGTCATAGGCTTTGATGACCGTATTTCGGTGCACACCGATTTCTTCTGCCAATCGCCTCTCAGATGGCAGTTTGAACCCGTCTGACAGCTCGCCCGACAAAATCTTCTCTTCAATTTTTCTGGCAATCTGCTGGTAAACAGGCACACAGCTTGCGCGATCGATTTTCAAATCCATTCTTTCACATCCTTTTGCTCGTTACACGGCTTTCAGCCGCTGAACTAGCAAAGAGCCGCTTCAGTTGATTTTACAATCAGCCGGAAACAGCTCCTTTCTATGATTATTTATGCTGCCGTATTTTCTTCTGCTGCCTGTCTTTCTTTCACTTTTTTGACATATCTGTCCCAGACAGTCAGCATGACGATACCGATGACCATGATGATCGCGATGGCAATAAACATGTAACGATATCCTCCGTCTCCAAAAGTATCCAGAATCTTACCTGAGCAGAACGGCACGATGACTTCCGGCAGATAACCCACAGTGCAGACCAGGCCGATTGCAGTGCCCGCCACTCTGATTGGAACGCCGCCCTCTTCCATCATGGAGAAGACAAGGCTGTATCCGCCATACATACCGGCATAAATCATGATGCAGAGAGCGATAAACAACGTCGAACTCATGTTGCCCATGATGACCATCATGAAGGTACCGATTGCCATCATGGCAAAGGTTACATACATGACCTTGGACCTGCCAAGCTTGTCCGCTATGATGCCGCCGCCAAAAGATGCCACTGGTCTTACATACTGTGCAGCGATGGTGACGATAGCGCCAGCTGTAGCAGCCATACCAAAGCGTGATGTTGCATACGGGGTAAAATAATAGAATGCGATATTCATCACATAAGTACAGCAGAGTATAGATGACAAAATCCATACAGCCGGCATCTTGATGACTTCAAGTACCTGCGCTACACTGATTTTTTCCTGTTTTTCAGCAGTATCCAGTGTCTCCGCCGCTTCCTGCGGCTTGTGGTCTTTCATCAGGAAGAACAACAGGATGCCAAGTACGATTGCAACGATGGAGTAGTAAGTAATGACACCGTTAAGGCCCGCTAAATCACTGGACACTTTGCTGAAATATCCGAAGATGGAAACGATAGCAACACCGTCTATGGCATACACGATGCCTCTGCCGCCGTCCATAAAGCCATAAGCCTTACTCTGTTCCTTTTCACTGGCGATTTCACGCAGGCTCTTCAGCAGGGAAGGCCAGAAAGCGAACAGCGAGGTAAATCCCCACAGTGCATAGATGCCCAGCAGCATGATGTAATTCGGATGGAGCAGATGCAGCAGGCCGCCTAATCCCGTCAGTACCAGTGACACGGACATCAGCTTTCTGGTGGATACCATATCGGCAACAACACCGCCGAACAGATAAGAAATCATGCCGAAGATACCGAACATGGATCCAAAAGTACCCATCTGCGTATTGGTCAGGTGATAGGTTTCCAGGTACGCATCATAAAAATAAGATCTGAAATACGGCAGGCCGTAAATCATAGCACCAGCGATGGTAATGACAACCAAATGAAACATGTGCTTTTTCAGTTTTGAAGTGTTTTCTGCACTCATTGTTTTTCTCCTTTTTGTTCATTTCTTAAGGTAAAATAATTGCGTCAATTTTCTTAATTATACGAGAAAGCGGCGGCAAGTAAAGTACCAAAAGTGAACAAAATAAAGGCGGCTCGTAGTCCAAAACGAAATATGAACCCATCCAAATAAAAAGCAGAGCGTATCTATGTACACCCTGCTCAAAGCTTAAAAAACAGAACTCGCCCTTATACGATGCCTCCGATCCTGCTAATCTCAAGTCCAGCCGCTTCCCATGCATCCAAGATGCGATTGAAGCCATAAGAATCACTGGCATAATGCCCTGCGATAACTGCATTGCAGCGACTATCCTTTGCCAGTTCATCCACCACCTCTGGTTTCATATGCATGACGACAAAGGTATTGACACCGGCATCAAGATAAGCCTTATATTCTTCTAAACTAGCTGCACTTCCGCCTGCCATATCCACCATGATTTTGCCAGCAAAGCTGTCATCATTTCCCACGGCAATATATGGATGCTGCGGTGTGCTGTTGTATTCTCTAATTTCCATCAGACTATCCACTACGTCCTTCAGTACCGCGTCAGGTCTTTCGTCTAACAAAGCATCCAGCTGATTCTGGACATCCCTCTGCACAATCAGATCTGCCGGCGTGTGGATGCTGAGACTGGCGATATTCAGCAGTCTTGCCATCTGTCCGGTAGCCGCATAATTGATGGAATGGGTTGCTTTAAAGGTCTTGGCATCCTTTCCTTCCAGCAGTTTCTGTGCAGTAGTAGGAGACACACCAAATTCAACCATTCGTTCAAAATGTGCGTCATATTCCATCTGCCCCACATTTGCCATGACCAGATCCTGCGGATGGTGGCGTGCAACACAATCGTAGCCGAGGCCGTGTGCAACAGCAACCTCAGCAGTTCCCATATCGATACCCGCCAGGACTTTTTTGATATCTTCCCCTTCAACCTGAATAACAGAATCCGCAGGAATCTTGTCAATTCCTGCTAAATCCAGTGCAATGCGCATCATTTCCTGTGTATTCATTTTCTTCACCTGCTCCTTCTTTCTTTATTCCCAATAGAAGTTCTCAAAATGACGATTTCGTGTATCAGACATATCTACCTTCAGTCCTTTTGCAAAAGCAAATGGCCTGCCTTTCAGGTACATCATACCATAAAGTGATTCATCCGTTGCAATTCTCATCAAGTCAGCTTCAGACTTTACAACCTTTGCTTGATCTGTATCCGTATATACGGAACCCGCCAGCTTATCCAGCTCCGCATCGTTGCATTTGGCATAGTTAATGCCTGAATTGAAGAAAGAGTAGAAAGTCCAAACAGGAGCTGAATTGACGTCCATAGGCTGTGTCACACCCAATTTAAAGGAATTGCCCTTCAGGTTATCTAAGTGTGCTACGCTGTCCAGGGTTTCTAGTTCCATTTTAATGCCTACATCTTCCAAATTCTGTTTTACAATTTCCATCATACTCTTTTGCTCTGATAGGATAGATACCTTGCCAAGATCAACAGGAATTTTCACGCCCATATCCTTCAGCAGCTTCTTTGCCTTATCCGGGTTATACTCATAGACAGAAAGACCTTCCGGTTTGTCGCCCCATACACTAGCATAGAAGGCATCTGCTACTTCATAGTTCCCCTTGATTTCACCAGCTTGGGCGACCAGATTACGATCAATAGCAAAGTTCACTGCCTGACGGAAGCGCTTATCGCTGGTAGGTTTCTCTTGTGTATTAAAGACCAGAATATTTGCCAGACAAGGAATACTGAAAGCGGTTTCCAGGTTTTCATCTTCTTCAACACTGCTGTAGATTGAAGAGTCAATCTGTGCAAAGTCGATTTCACCCTTCTGCAGCGCAATCAATCCACTGGTCACATCGCTGATTACCCGGAAGGTGATTTTATCCAGTTTGCCAGCTTCTCCCCAGTATTTATCATTTTTCACCAGTTTCGCAACACCCGTTGCACTGTCATAACTCTCCAGTTTATACGGTCCGCTTCCAATCAGCTGCTCCCAATATGCATTATCTCCCAGTTTTTCAAACTGATCGGCGTTGACGATGGGAATGACCGCGTCATATATTCTTAAGTTGGTATAATCTGGATAAGTAATACGGAACTCATTCTCACCAGTAATCTCAAATTTCGCATTTTCGTATCCATATCCACTTGGACTGTCAGCGCAGAGTTTTGCAGAATATAGAACATCTTCTACAGTCAGCGGATCTCCGTTGTGGAATGTTACATCTTTGCGGATTTTGAAATCCCAAATCAAACCGTCAGGAGAAACTTCCCAGCTTTCTGCAATGCCCGGTTCCAATTCGCTGTCTTTGTAATTCACTTCCAGCAAATTTTCCATGACCAGGCGGCTGATATCAGACGGATAGGAATTGGGGTCAAGGGATGGGAATTTCGCACTCAGAGCGACATTCAATTCATTGGTTTTGGCAGATTCACTTTCCGATCCTCCGCAGCCTGTCAAAGAAAGGCTTAAGATGCATGTCAGCACCAGAGTGATAGCAATCAGTCTACGTTTCATTGTTTCTCTCCTTTATATTATTTTATTGAGTTACAGCTGCTTTTGGGCACGCCACAAAATGGCCCGGTTTCACTTCTAGAAGGGGAATATCACAGGAAGTACAGCTTTGCGAACAGTGCTCACAGCGAGCGGCGAATCTGCATCCTGGCTCAGGGTCGATCGGACTGCTCACCTCCCCTTTTAAAAGAGGCGGCTCCAGATTGATGCCTTTTATACCTGGAATCGGGATAGATGCAAGCAGTGCTTTCGTATACGGATGCAGCGGATTATAGAATAATTCGTCACTTTCCGCTTTCTCCACACACACGCCTCGGTAGAGGACGATGATTTCCTGAC
>UMIU01005154.1_pt1 | contig 10728 bp, 5 predicted proteins | sample 1965871 | NCBI WGS metagenome assembly UMIU01 (sample SAMEA4836132, study PRJEB28245) | human gut metagenome | biome: gut microbiome; material: fecal sample | place: Denmark | collected 2008
ATATTGTGGAATGCTGTGGAGGAAAACGAAAAAACAAAGGACAGCCGCCTGGCCCGTGAATTTGTGGTTGCTCTGCCGATTGAGCTGAGCAAAGCACAATGGGAAAGGCTGCTGTCCGATTTTGTTTCTAATGCCTTTGTGTCTGACGGGATGTGTGCAGATGTGGCGATTCATGATCCATACCCTCCCGGTCACAATCCCCACGCTCACATCCTGTTGACAGTACGCCCATTGGATAAACACGGGCAATGGCAGTACAAGAGCGAGAAAGAATATCTCTGTGTCAAAGATGGCGAGGAGCGGGGATTTACTGCCGTCGAGTTCAAACAGGCACAGGCTAACGGATGGGAAAAGCAGTACCAGTATAAGGTGGGCAAAAAGAAGGTATATATGGCTCCATCAGCAGCTCAGACCCAAGGCTATGAAAGAATATCCAAATATCCCAAAAGCACCAAATACGGCAGACAAAACCCCATCTCTGAACGTTGGAACAGCGAAGAACAGCTTGTTCTCTGGCGTAAGGCATGGGCAGATGTGACCAATCTTCATTTGGAGCGTGCGGGTCACAAAGAGCGCATTGACCACCGCAGTCATGCAGAACGAGGGCTGGATGAGCAGCCCACCATTCACGAAGGAGTCGTTGCGAGAGCATTGGAGAAAAAAGGAATTGTTTCTGACCGATGTGAGCTGAATCGGCAGATCAAAGCGGATAATAACCTGCTGCGGGAACGAAACGCCCAAATGAAAAAGGCGGTGCAGTCAAATACCCTCCCGGCAATTGCGGAAACTATGGAAAGTCTGCGTAGAAATCTTTTATTGTTCTGCTATCAACTAGAATATATTCGCAAAGGAAAGGAGCACCTGAGTACTTCGCTGAATACACTGCGTCACGCACTTACACAGTATAATCATCTGGCAAACGATACCCGGAATAAGGCGAACGAACGCCGAAACCTACTCTCTGCGAAAAAGACACTCTCTGCTATCCACGTGTTTCGACACCGGGAGTTGACAGCTAAGATTGCAGTACTGACAGAGGATTTGGAGGAACTTCGTTCCGAAAAGAGAATGCTTCTGGCCTCACTGGAATATCCCGAAGCAGATGTCACAAAAAAGTTCAAAAAGGATATTGCTGCTATGGAACAAAATCTGAAACGGCTGAAAGAGCAGGAGCAGAAATATTCCGCCGAACTGAGTTCGGTCTTGAATGCGTATGTCCATCTTCGGGAGCAAAACCAAAGCTTTGATCCAGTGCAGCTGTATGAAGCAAGACAAACCATCCGCCCCAAATTGGAGCGAGAGATTATATGTCATTTACAGAAAGCATACGGAGATAAGTACAGCCATACAATAATGGAACGTAGTAAACGCAATGTGGCCTTGCGTTTGCATGAAGTTGACGAACGAGATCATTGGCGAAAGGCGCCTCTTCAAAAGTTGAACAAACAGGCGCATCATGATGAGGAAGAGCGATAAAACTAATCGAAAAAATCAAGGATTCGTTTTGCTGCAAAGTTTAAACAGCCAGTGGTATTATGCTATAGCTCATGCTATAATATGTCATGGTATTAACGAAAGACCAAGTAAGGAGCTATGGTTATGGATATTTCTGAAACAATCAAGAACATACGTTCTGAATTGAATTTGTCGCAAGAAGGTTTGGCAAGAGAATTGCATGTAGGATTTACATCTGTTAATAGATGGGAAAACCATAAATCGAAACCAAATCGGATCGCAAGATATGCTTTAGCAGAACTTTGTCGCAAAAAACATTTAGATCAGAAATTGATCGAGCCTTTAGAAGCAAATAGCTAAGTGAAAGGTGTCTCAATATGAAGAATGAGAAGCAAATTGAGCTAAGTTTTATAGAAAAACTCAAAGAGTTAAAATATATATACCGAGAAGATATTAAAGATAAAGCCTCCTTGGAGGAAAATTTTAGAAAGCATTTTCAGGAACTTAATAGGGTTAGATTGAGTGACTCTGAATTTGCAAGATTAAAAGAAAAGATCATTACGCCGGATGTATTCTCATCAGCAAAAATTCTAAGAGAAACAAATACATTTAAAAGAGATGATGATACTCCCTTACAGTACACCCTTGTCAATACGAATGACTGGTGCAAAAACGAATATGAGGTGATCAATCAACTTCGTATTAACACAGAAAACAGTCACCATAGATATGATGTAATTATTCTCATCAACGGCATTCCTGTTGTGCAAGTGGAATTAAAGTCGTTGCAAATTACCCCCAAAAGAGCGATGGAGCAAATTGTGGATTATAAAAATGATCCAGGGAATGGATATACAAATTCCTTGCTCTGTTTCATGCAGCTTTTTATTGTCAGCAATGAAAGTAATACCTACTATTTTGCCAATAACAATAAAGAGCATTTTGCTTTTGATGCTGATGAGCGCTTTTTACCCGTATATCAATTTGCCGATAAGGACAATAAAAAAATTACTCATCTGCATGATTTTTCTGATGCTGTGTTGCGTAAGTGCGCTTTGGGTGAACTGATTAGCAAATATATGGTCTTGGTGGCAAGCGAACAGAAAATGATGATTATGAGGCCATATCAAATTTATGCAGTTAAAGCCATTATGGATTGCATTGAGCAAAACAGAGGAAATGGCTATATTTGGCATACAACCGGAAGCGGCAAAACTCTCACATCTTTCAAGGCATCCACCTTGCTAAAGGACAATCGCAACATAGCAAAATGCCTTTTTGTGGTGGACAGAAAAGATCTTGACCGACAGACCAGAGAGGAATTCAATAAGTTCCAAGAGGGATGCGTAGAGGAAAACACCAATACTGAAACTTTGGTAAAAAGACTTGTGTCGGAAGACTATCGAGATAAAGTCATTGTAACGACCATTCAAAAGTTGGGATTGGCGCTTGATAATGATAGTAAACGAGCTAAAGATAAAAAGAAAAAGGGCGAATTAACATACAAAGAGAGATTGGCTCCGCTAAAAGACAAAAGGATTGCCATCATCTTTGATGAATGCCATCGTTCGCAGTTTGGAGAAAATCACAAGGCAATCAAAAACTTTTTCCCAAAGGCTCAGCTGTTTGGGTTTACTGGCACGCCTATCTTTGAAGAGAACGCGACCTACAAGCAAATTGATGGCACCATCGGTTCTTATACCACTACAAAGGATATTTTTGAAAAAGAGCTGCACGCATATACGATCACCCATGCGATTGATGACAGAAATGTATTACGATTCCACATTGACTATTTAGGCGTAAGCGATGATAAGCAAGCGTCGAAAATGAATGAGACACAGCGCAAAAAGGCTGTGATTCAACAGATTTTGTCAAAACATGATGCCGTAACGAACAATAGAAGATACAATGCCATCTTAGCCACGGCATCTATCAATGATGCTATTGAGTATTACAACTTATTCAAAGAATCACAGCAAATAAACATGGATGCAGCCGAAAGCGAGCTTGCCCCATTGAATATTGCCTGTGTGTTTTCTCCACCGGCAGAAGGCAATAAGGATGTTCAACAGATTCAAGAGGATCTTCCGCAGGAAAAAGAAGACAATAAAAAGGAGCCTGATAAAAAGAAAAAGGCGTTGATGGACATTATCAAAGGTTACAACGAGCAATACGGAACTAACCATGACATCAACAATTTTGATGGGTATTATCAGGATATACAGCAAAGAATTAAAGACCAGAAATATTCCAACGCAGATTATCCCCATAAAAACAAGATTGATATTACGATCGTTGTGGATATGCTGTTGACCGGTTTTGATTCCAAATATCTGAATACTTTGTATGTAGATAAAAATTTGAAGTATCATGGGTTGATTCAGGCATTTTCCAGAACGAACCGTGTGCTGAATGATACAAAGCCCTACGGTAATATTCTGGATTTCAGAAACCAGTCAGAAGAAGTGGATGATGCGATTGCTCTATTTTCCGGCAAGGATAACAGCAGCCGAGCCAAAGAAATCTGGCTCGTTGATCCAGCTCCCAAGGTTGTTGAGAAACTGGATCAAGCAGTCAAAGAGCTGGAAGCGTTTATGCAATCTCAGGGCTTGGAGTGTAAACCCGAGGAAGTAAGCAACCTGAAAGGCGATGCCGCAAGATGCGAGTTTGTCAACAAATTCAAAGAAGTACAGCGACTCAGAACGCAGCTGGAGCAGTACACGGAGATTAAAGCAGAAGACGCAGAAAAAATCGAGAAGCTGTTGCCGGAGGATACCCTACGCGCATTCCGTGGTGCTTACATCGATGTGGCGCAAAGGCTGAAGGCCGAGCAAGAAAAAGGGCTCGACAATAAAAACGCTGAGGTTGAGCAGCTCGACTTTGAGTTTGTTCTGTTTTCGTCTGTCCTGATTGACTATGACTATATCATGGCTTTGATCGCCAAGTACACGCAATCCCAGTCTGCGCCACAAAAGCAAACCGTGAGCAAGCAGCAGCTCATCAGCATGCTTTCCTCTACCTCCAATCTGCTTGATGAAAGAGCAATCATTATTGAATATATCGACTCGCTTCAAGTTGGTGTGGCTTTAAACGAAAAACAAATCAAAGAGGGATACCAGAAATTCAAAGAGCAGAAAAACAACCAGGAAATCAATGCCATTGCAAAGAAACATGGGATTGAAATCCAAAGTTTGCAAGCGTTTATTCAGGAAATTATCGACCGCATGATTTTTGATGGCGAAAAGCTCAGCGACCTTTTGGCGCCGCTTGACTTAAGCTGGAGAGAAAGAACGCAAAAAGAACTGGACTTGATGGATGACCTGATCCCGCTGTTAAAGAAGCTGGCAGATGGTCGTGAAATTGTGGGGTTGAATGCGTATGAATAAGAAGAAAGAAATAGTGCCGAAATTAAGGTTTCCGGAATTTCAAGAGAGCGATATTGATTTTGTGTACGGGGACAGATTGTTCGAATCTATAACCAATAAAAATCATAATTCTGATTTACCTATTTTAGCGATCACACAAGATCAGGGTGCGGTACCACGAGATCAAATCGAGTATAACGTTACTGTAACTGATAAAAGCTTGTCTAACTATAAGGTTGTTGAAGTTGGAGATTTTATCATTAGTTTGAGATCATTTCAAGGTGGAATAGAATACTCACGCTTTAGAGGTATATGTAGTCCGGCATATATCATTTTGAGAAAGAGAAAAGGATGTATCTCGGAATTATATTACAAGTATTACCTTAAAACATGGAAATATATTCAGAGTTTGAATAGGAACTTAGAAGGAATACGAGATGGAAAGATGATTTCCTATAGTCAATTTTCCTCTATTAAGGTTCCATATCCTCATTTGGTTGAAGAACAGCAAAAGATTGCTGATTGCCTGTCCTCCATCGATGAGCTGATTGACGCAGAAAGCAGAAAGCTAAAAGCATTAGAAAAATACAAAAAAGGCTTGATGCAAAAGCTGTTCCCTGCGGAGGGGAAAACTCTGCCTGAATGGAGATTTCCTGAGTTTCAAGGATGTGGAGAATGGAAGTATAAAGAAATAGGAGAAATTGGAGAAGTAATAACCGGAAAAACCCCATCTACTTCAGATAAAGCTTTGTGGGATGGGGATATCCAGTTTGTTACACCAACAGATATTACGGAAAACAAGTACCAGCACCTCACGCAAAGAACTGTTGTAAAAACTCCTAATATGAAGGTTTTGCCAAAACATACTATAATGTTTACATGTATAGCATCTATTGGAAAAATGGCTTTATCTTTATATCCTTGTATCACAAACCAGCAGATCAACTCTATTATTCCCAAGTCTTGTTACAACAATGAATTTATTTATTATTCATTACTTCAAAAAACATTTTTGATAAAAGCTGGATTTTCTAATTCGACATTGCCTATTATTAATAAGACTGATTTTTCAAAAATACAAGTCCCAGTAATTTTGGATAAAAAGGAACAACAAAAAATTGTAGAGTGTCTTTCAGAAATAGATACCATGATTACAGAACAGTCAAACAAAGTGAAACAGTTAAAAGCACACAAAAGAGGCTTGATGCAAGGATTGTTTCCTTCTCTTGAGGAGGCGGATATATGAGTATACATGTACCGGAAAAGCTGTCAAAACAGGAATATACTGCCCTTCTTAACGATTTGAAAAAATATAATTTAACGAAATACACCGATTTGATTAAGGATAATTATAAAAAGCCAAAAGGAAAAATGGAATATTCCTTAAAAGATGGCATTGAAGAGACAGATCGTATCCATTTGGATTATGTGCTAAAACGGAGGTCAAATAACCAAGCATTCGACAACCTACAAGAAATCGCTCAATACTTGAGGGTGCTGCTGGAAGATAAAAAATATGTTTTACTATTTGCCTATAATGGTACCGGCAAAACGAGGTTGTCCGCCGAATTTAAAACATTGGGTCAGACGCTGAATGAAGAAACCGGAGAAAAAACGGCAGACACATTATATTATAATGCTTTTACAGAAGATCTCTTTTACTGGGATAATGATTTGGAAAATGATACTGAGCGATTTTTGAAATTGAATAGTAACTCTCGTTTCTTTTCCGGACTGAGAGAATTGGAAATGGAAAGTAAGATTCGCCCATTTCTACACCGATATGCTGATTTCGATTTTACAATTGATTATGATACATACAAAATCAGCTTTTATAGGAATGTTATAATCGATGGATCCAGGCAAAGAGTTGACAACATTAAGGTATCCCGTGGCGAAGAAAATATATTTGTCTGGTGTTTTTTTCTGGCTATTATGCAGTTGGTTGTTGATAAAGAGGAATCCTATAATTGGGTTCAGTACATTTATATTGATGACCCAATTTCGTCTTTGGATGATAACAACGCGATTGCAGTGGCAAGTCATTTAGCAGCTTTAGTGAATGGTGCGGATATAAAGGTAGTCGTATCGACACATCACGCATTGTTTTATAACGTTTTGTGCAATGAAATCGCAAAGGCAGAAAAATTGTTTTTTCAAAAACTATCCGGAACTGGTTATATATTAAAGGATACAAGTAAGACTCCCTTTTTCCATCATGTTGCTTTGCTGAAGGAATTAAAGAAGGCTGCCGAGTCGGGAGAACTCTATACTTATCACTTTAATATTCTTCGGAATATTTTGGAAAAGACGGCATCTTTCCACGGATATAGTGATTTCTCATCATGCTTAAGAAAGGAAGATGCGGATTCCGTCGTGTACAGAAGAATCATAAATCTGCTAAGTCATGGAAACTATTCAATTTTTGATCCTAAAGAAATGGTTGAAGAAAACAAAGAACATTTCAGAAGAATACTAAATGATTTTTTAGAAGATTACAAATTCAATCAAAATATATTAGATACAGACAAAGCACAGGAGGGTAACTAATGAACGACACACAACAAAAACAGTTAGGCTCAACATTATGGGCGATTGCGGATAAATTGCGTGGCGCAATGAACGCAGATGATTTTAGAGATTATATGCTGTCTTTTCTCTTTTTGCGTTACCTGTCCGATAATTATGAAGAAGCGGTAAAAAAAGAATTGGGCAGTGATTATCAGAAAAGTGAGTTTGAAATCCAAAATAATAAAGAAAATGTTGATGACTACATTGATGAACTCAAGGCTGCAATTATCAAGTACAGTGGTTCTCTCCCTCCCCAAAAACTAGGGTTGCAAGTAGATGAAGACGACCGTCAGAAAATTGAAAAAGCAAGGCAGGCATACATAGACGACAATAATAAAATGCTCTATAGCCACAATGTAATCCCTCTTGCAGTCTGGTATATTCGCAATTTGGATCAAGTTGATATGTTGGAAAAACAAATGCGCCGCAAAATTCATTATGTGATAAAACCGGCATATTTGTGGAGCAATATATATGAATTGGCAAGAACACAAAATAGTCAATTACTGAAAACTTTACAGAGCGGTTTTAAATATATTGAAAACGAGTCGTTTGAAAGCAGGTTCCGTGGCTTATTCTCAGAGGTAAATCTTGATTCCGACAAATTGGGGAAGAACTATAGCGAGCGAAATAGTTTGCTTTGTTCGATCATAACTGAAATTGCAGAAGGCCTTTCTAGATTTCCAAATGAAACCGATCTTCTGGGCGATGCCTATGAATATTTGATTGGTCAGTTTGCTGCTGGTTCTGGTAAAAAGGCAGGCGAGTTCTATACGCCTCAGCAGGTTTCAACCATTCTTTCTCGGATTGTTTCTCTTGACAGTCAAGACCCCAGCACCGGCAAAAAGAGCAAATTGAGAAATGTGCTTGACTTTGCTTGTGGTTCTGGTTCTCTGTTAATCAATGTGCGAAAACAATTTGGCATCAATGGCATTGGTCAAATCTATGGGCAGGAGAAAAATATTACTACCTACAACCTTGCTCGTATGAATATGCTGCTTCACGGTGTAAAGGATTCTGAGTTTCAGATTCATCATGGCGATTCTTTGCTGAATGACTGGAATATTTTGAACGAAATGAATCCTGCAAAGAAAATGCAGTTTGAGGCGGTCGTAGCCAATCCGCCTTTCAGCTATAGATGGCAACCTAAAGAAGAAATGGCAGAGGATTTCCGCTTCAAGAATTATGGATTGGCGCCAAAGTCAGCGGCAGACTTCGCCTTTTTATTGCACGGATTCCATTTTTTGAGTGATGATGGAACAATGGCAATTATTTTACCGCATGGTGTACTATTCCGTGGTGGAGCCGAGGAGAAAATCAGAAGAAAACTTCTCGAAGATGGAAACATTGATGCTGTCATAGGTTTACCGGCAAATCTATTTTTCTCTACGGGTATTCCGGTGTGTGTTCTGGTTCTCAAAAAGTGCAAGAAATATGATGATGTACTGATTATCAATGCAAGTGAGTATTTTGAAAAAGGAAAACGTCAAAATGTACTTTTACCAGAGCATATTGATAAGATTATTGAAACATACCAATACCGAAAAGAGGATGACAAAAAGTATTCTCGCCGAGTTCCCATGGAGGAAATCGAGAAAAATGGATACAATCTAAATATTTCTCGATATGTCAGTACTACACCCGAAGAAGAGAGCGTTGACCTGGAGGGCGTACGGCAGGAGCTTGAAAAAATCGAAGATGATATTCAAAAGGCAAAAGGCCGTCATAATCAATTCTTGCAAGAGCTTGGATTGAAACCAATTCCATAATGTAATATTTTGTTTCTGATACAGAGGGTGTTGTAATGCTATCATGCGGCACCCTTTGTATTTTTTGCAGAATTTGCCCTTGACAAATCCCGTCTCAAAAGAAAATCCTTTGGAAGTACGCGACTGACAACGGTTTCCCAAATCCTGCGTTTTTCATCGACGACGGCGTTTCCGGGGTGACCTTTGACCGTCCGGGCTGGAATGAGATGATCCGACTGGCCGAGGCGGGAAAGGTCAGAACCGTCATTGTCAAGGATATGTCCCGTATGGGTCGGGACTATCTGAAAGTAGGTTATTATACCGAGAGCTTCTTTGCTGAACGCGATATTCGGTATATCGCCATCAATGACGGCGTGGACAGTGACAAAGGGGACAACGATTTTACCCCATTCCGCAACCTGTTCAATGACTTCTACGCCCGCGATACCAGCAAGAAAATCCGGGCTGTTATGCGGGCCAAAGGAAACGCCGGGGAACACCTCTGCACCAATCCGCCCTACGGGTACACGAAAGACCCGGCAGACAAAAAGAGATGGATCGTGGACGAGGAAGCCGCCGAAATTGTCAAGCGGATTTTTGACCTGTGTATTGCAGGAAAAGGCCCCATGCAGATTGCCAAGCTGTTGACCGCCCAACACGTTCTGACGGTTAAAGCTCACTATGCCCAGCGGGACGGAAAGCCTCTGCCGGAGAAGCCGTATCAATGGAGCCCTAAATCTGTTGCGGGGATATTGGAGCGGCCAGAGTACACCGGCTGCACGGTGAACTTCAAGACCTATTCCAAGTCCCACAAGCTGAAAAAACGGCTGCATAACGCCCCGGAGAACCAGCGGATTTTTCCCAATACCCAGCCCGCCATTATCGACGAACAAGTCTTTGCGCGGGTACAGGAATTGCGGGAGAACAAGCGCCGCCCCAGCAAGACGGGGAAGCAAGGATTATTCTCTGGACTACTCTACTGTGCGGATTGCGGGGACAAGCTGTATTTCTGTACGACAAACAGCTTTTCGCCCAAGCAAGACCACTATGTCTGCTCCAACTATAAGAGCAATACGGGAACGTGTTCCGCCCACTTTATCCGGGAAGAAACGCTAAAATTGTTTGTGTTGCAGCGGATTTTCGATGTGACGGCATTGTTCTTTGACGATGCCATGGCATTTGAAGAAGCCGCGAGAAAGCAGCGTTTTCAAGAAGCGGAAAAAGAGGCCAAGAAGCGCAAGCGTGAAATCGCCCAAGCGGAAAAGCGCATTGGCGAACTTGACCGGATTTTCAAGCGCATCTATGAGGACGACATCAGCGGGACGATCAGCCATGAACGTTTTTTGAAACTCTCCGCTGACTATGAAGCAGAACAAAAAGAACTGACGGAGCAGGTCAAGGTATGGCGGGAAGCGGTAGAAACCTTTGAACAGGATCAAGCCGATTTCGCCAGCTTTGCAGCCATTGTGCGAAAATATGTGGGTATTCGTGAACTGACCCCCACCATCGTCAATGAGTTTGTGAAGAAGATCATCGTTCATGCGCCGGACAAGTCCGGCGGCCACCGCAGACAGAAGATCGAACTG
>UMIU01001593.1_pt1 | contig 10669 bp, 13 predicted proteins | sample 1965871 | NCBI WGS metagenome assembly UMIU01 (sample SAMEA4836132, study PRJEB28245) | human gut metagenome | biome: gut microbiome; material: fecal sample | place: Denmark | collected 2008
TGTCCATTTCGCCGGGCTCCAAGCAGGTTCTCTCTATGCTGGCGGATTGCGGCGCCCTGTCGGATATTCTGGCAAGCGGCGCAAGAGTTTTGGAATGCGCCTGCGGCCCTTGCATCGGCATGGGATTTTCACCGAATTCCGGCGGCGTATCCCTTCGTACCTTTAACAGAAACTTTGAAGGCAGAAGCGGTACCGCTGACGGACAGGTTTACCTGGTGTCTCCAGAGACTGCTGTTGCAGCTGCACTGACCGGAGAAATCACAGATCCGTGTCTGCTTGGAACGATGCCGGAAGTCATAGTACCAGAAGCCTTCAAGATCGACGACAGCGCTCTGATTCCGCCTGCTTCTCCTGAAGAGGCTGAAGAACTGCCGATCCTTCGCGGACCGAACATCAAAGCCTTCCCGGACAGCAAGCCGCAGGAAGACGTTTTGGAAGCGCCGCTGGTGCTCAAGGTGGGCGACAACATCACCACAGACCACATCATGCCGGCAGGCTCCAAGATTCTGCCGTACAGATCCAATATTCCGCACCTGTCACAGTTCTGCTTTGCTGTCTGTGACGAGACCTTCCCAGAGAGAGCAAAGGCTGCCGGATGCAGCATCATCGTAGGAGGCAACAACTACGGACAGGGGTCTTCTAGAGAGCACGCGGCACTGGTACCGCTGTATCTGGGTGTGAGAGCAGTAGTTACCAAGAGTTTTGCCAGGATTCACGTTGCCAACCTGATCAATGCAGGCATCATGCCGCTGACCTTCAAAAATCCGGACGATTACGACAAGGTGAATCAGGGCGATCAGCTGAAGCTGACGGACATCTATGCAGGTATGGACAGCGGTGAGATGACCCTGACCGATGTGACCACGGGGGAAAGCTTTCCAGTGGCATGCAGCTTTACGGACAGACAGAAAGAAATACTCAAGGCAGGAAGCCTTTTGAAATACGTAGCAAAAGAGGGAAAGTAAGATGACGAACAAGGATTACATAGAAAAGGCGTGTCAGCAGTTCAAATCTCTAATCGAAGAGCAGCTTGAACGTCAGGAAAGAATGGAAGCGGGCAGCGCGCCCAAGGATTTTGCTGCCATGGAGAAGATCACCATCGGCATTGTAGGCGGAGACGGCATCGGACCCATCATCATGGAGCAGGCGGAGCGCCTGCTGCGCAAAGTGATGGCGGAGGAAATCGCCTCCGGCCGCATTGTACTGAAGCAGATCGAAGGACTGACCATCGAAAACCGCACTGCCCTGGGCAAGGCGGTGCCGGACGATGTGCTGGCGGCCATCAAAGAATGTGACGTCCTGCTCAAAGGGCCGACGACGACGCCAAAGGGGGGCACCCTGGAGAGCGCCAATGTGACCCTTCGGAGGGAACTGGATCTCTATGCCAACGTGCGGCCGGTCCAGGTTCCGGAAGAGGGCATCGACTGGATCTTCTATAGAGAGAATACCGAAGGTGAATACGTCCTGGGCAGCCGGGGGGTGGAGATCCCTGGTAAACTTTCTATGGATTTCAAGGTGACCACAGAAGCTGGGACTCGTAGAATTGCAAAGGCCGCCTTCGATTATGCTGCGGCCAACGGCAAGGACAATGTTGCCATCGTGACCAAGGCTAATATTATGAAAAAAACCGATGGCAACTTCACCCGCATCTGTCACGAGGTGGCGGCGGATTACCCGGGTATCAAAGCCGACGACTGGTATATCGACATCATGACGGCCAATCTGGTCAACAAGGATATCCGCAGCAGCTTCCAGGTCTTCGTGCTGCCAAATCTTTACGGCGACATCATCACTGATGAGGCTGCCGAAATCCAGGGCGGCGTGGGAACGGCCGGCAGTGCCAACATGGGAGACCAGTACGCCATGTTCGAGGCCATCCACGGCAGTGCGCCTCGAATGATCGAGGACGGATTGGGGGACTACGCCAATCCGTCCAGCATCTTCAAGGCGGCGGAGATGATGATCCGCCACATCGGCTTCACGGCAAAGGCTGACAGGCTGGCTGCCGTGCTGGAAGAGTGCTGTGAAAAGGAAAAGAAGGTCGTCGTGACAGGCTTTGCTGACGGCGCCACCTGCAAAGAGTTTGCCGATTACGTGATCGGGAAGTTATAAAACGAGATAGAATGGAATTGAAAAGCGCGCAGCAAGAAAATCGTTGTGCGCTTTTTTGCGTTTTTTTGGTGGTGTTTGCGGGCATCTGACGGCACTATGGTGTTTTTATGTTTTTGTTGCTGAATTGGTTGATTTGACATAATGGATTTCTTTCAAACACCTCCAGGACTGTTCAGAAAGGTTAAATTTAGAGGCTGTGGTAATTCTTTTGTAAGAATTACTGTTTGTAGTGTGGGCTGAGCATGCAAAAAAATAACCCACGGCTGAATATGACCTTGTTATTGTAAATTTAAGCGGTTTCATAGTCCTTAGGCAGTGCCTCTGCGCAACTAATTTTATGTCAAATAATCCAAAAGTCCTGCAAAAACATAAAAACATCGTGACGCACCGTGAAGATCGCATGTCATCTACGGTTTGACGGAGATACGATTGAAGTGTATAATATAACTACATATAAAGTTTATTGCGGTAGTAGGTTTTAAGAGGTAAATGATGAAATTATATTTTAAGCAGAGGTTTTTTTCCTGGCTGGACAGCTATGATATCTTTGATGAGAACGGCAACACGGTCTTTACAGTAGAGGGACAGCTCTCGTGGGGACACAAGCTGGCGATTTATGATGCCGGCGGCGAGGAGGTCGGGATGGTGAAGGAAATCGTTCTGACCTTTCTGCCCAAGTTCGAGATGTATGTCAAAGGACAGCTGGCCGGAACGCTGTGCAAGGAACTGAGTTTTTTTAAGCCGCGTTACGATATCGATTTTAACGGCTGGCACGTAGAGGGCGATTTCTTTGAATGGGACTACCAGATCGAGGATGTGCATGGAAATCAGGTTGCTTCTATATCAAAGGATCTGTGGCACATGACAGACCATTATCTGATCGAGGTGAACAGGGCAGAGGATGCTTTAGACGCTCTGATGGTGGTGCTTGCTATCGATGCGGAAAAGTGCTCCAGACAGTGAGGAAAAAATAATGATGAGAAGAATCTTAGCGTTGGTGAAAAAAGACTTTCGGTTTAATAAAAAGATGGCGCTGATGGTGTTGGCGTTTACGCTGGGATGGAGTGTCCTGCTTTGGGTTGACTACCAGTTCAACCACCACTGGGAAGAGGGCTTGGCCTATTTGATATACTGCGGCGTTGTTTTTATGGGCATCATGCCGATTGATATGAGCTTTGAGCGGGAGAAGTCGCCTTCAACAAAACGTTTCCTGTCGTCTTTGCCGGTGAGTACGAGTGAACTGTTTATCGCGAATATGGTTACTACGATAATCTATTTATTTGCTCTCGCCGCGACGATGACCTTTTGTGTCTGGATCTTTGCCATGCCTTATGGATTCCAGTTCGCTATCATCGGTATCCCTGCGGGGATGCTGATCAGTGCAGCCTTCACGTTGATTTACTATTTATTTACCTACATGACGGCGCTGATCTGTCTGCTGGTAAGCATGGAGCTGATCATGATTATCGGGATGAAAAGTCATATCGAAACCATGGCATTTTTTACTGATCCGGGCATTACGATTCCCGTCTGCATTGCCATGGCGGCTCTGGCGATCCTCCTCATCGTTATACTGTGCAAAATAAAAAGGAGACTTTTATAATGGATACGGTTTTATCGGTACAAAATCTGAAGGTAGAATATCCGTCCTTCACTCTGGGGGAACTGGATTTTGATCTGCACCGCGGAGAAATCGTCGGACTGATCGGAGAGAACGGCGCCGGCAAGACGACGACAATCAAAGCCATCATGGGCATGATCGTGCCCTCGGCAGGTGCTGTCGTTTACGACGGGAAGGAGATTCGGGAGAAAGAGATTCCGACATTCAGGCAGGCTGTGGGCTATGTCGGCGATGCGGAGCTGTACTATGCCAGGATCAAAGTCAGACAGATTCTGCAATTCCTCTCTGAATTATATGTGGACTGGGATCTGGAACTGATGGATCGATACATCAAAACCTTCAAGCTGGACGTGGAGAAGAAGATCATCGAGCTGTCGGCGGGGATGCGGATTAAGCTGGAGCTGGTCATGGCGCTTTCTCACCATGCGGAGATTTATCTTCTCGATGAACCGACCTCCGGCCTCGATCCCATCGCGCGGAGCGAGATTTTGAAGGTGCTGCGCAAGCTGAAAAACGAGGAGCAAAAGACGATTCTCTTTTCTTCCCATATCACCAGCGATATTGACAAAATCGGCGACCGGGTGATGTACATGGTAGAGGGGAAGCTGGTTCTCGATAAGCAGATCGAAGAAATTCGGGAGGATTTTGTCAAAATCAGACCCAATGCAGATGCCACCTTGGCCGAAGTTCACGAAAACGGCGGAGTCATGGTGGAGGACGGCATCGTATTTTACGGTCTGAACATGGAAGAGGATTTCCGCGCGCGCATCGAACGGGATATCATCGGCGTAACCGTAGAGGACGTGTTGTTCTATTACAACAGGGGAGCGGGCGCATATGAATAACTTACAGAAGGCACTGATCAAAAAGGATCTGTTGTTTAGCCGCAAGCTGGCACCGGTATCGCTGATCTGCGCGGCGGCGATATCAGTTTACGGAGGTGCCTTTGCCCGCGGCGTGTTTGCAAGTCCTCTGGTGACGCTTTCGGCGGCTTCCATCATCGCAGTGCTGGCTTATCTTTCCATGATCTGCTATCTTGAGGATAACCCGGAGACAGAAGGCTTTCTCGATGCTTTACCTGTAGCGAAGCAATCCAGGATCTTTGCCCGCTATGCCGTCATGCTGCTGCTGGTCATGGGAGCGACGGCAATTGCGGCTGCGGCCTTTGTCATCGCAGGAGGCGGGCTGGTATTGGGCGATGTGATGTGGGCCTTGTCCATCACTTTGGCACTTTACAGCCTGTTTCTGTTCGTGTTTTTTCAGGCGGGGCTGCAAAGCGCACAATACGTGCCTGCGACCGTTCTTCTCGCGGGAGCGGTTGCCATGAAGACAGGGGTTCTTGGCGATTTCGCACTGCCTGCCGAATACGGGTACGCCGCATTGCCTGCAGCGGTAATCGTTTTTGTCGTCTCTGCTAAATGTAGTGCGAAAGTGTAGCGCTTCAATGCGTTATCACATAGATGTGGAAAACTTGCTCTTTTTGCGCGCTCTGCAAACTTTGCAAAAATATGTGGATAACTCACCTATTGACAAATGATGGTTGCTGTGTAAGTGTTGAAATCACAGGGATACATTGATTTTAGTTATCCACAGAAAGATATGAAAAGAATTGTATACAATATCGGATAAGCTGTGAATAAACTCTGGAAGCCCCGAAAAACAGGGGAATTCTCCATGTGGAAAATTTCAACAAATTATATTTGATTCAAATATTGCATTGGGCTGTTCCGATACTGATTCGGAGTACAGCCCTTAATTTTTTTGAAAGAGGCAGTGTAGTAGCTTTGGGTGGAGAACCCGCAGCGTTGTGCTACCTCGGCGATGGAAAGTTCCGTATTCAGAAGCAGATCCACACTCTTCTTGATGCGGTATTGACCGATGAACTGAAAAAGTGATGTTCCGATGATGCGTTTGAAATACCGGCTGCATTCCTCGGGCGAGAGAAAAATCTGCTCTGAGATGGAACGAAGGGTAATTTTTTCTGCGTAATGCCCTTCGATATAGGTGACGATCTTTTTGATTCGCTCATTTCCAAGGGAATTGACAGGGGTGCCGTCCGTTCTGGATTTTTGCAGAATATGAGGCCAAAGTCTGAGAAGCTCGCTCTGTATGAGAAGCTCGCGTCCAAAGAGTTCTTCCTGGTTAAACAGGGTGAAAACGCTTTTGAGGGAACGCATCACTTCGATACCGTTTGGGCTGTCCATTGAAAAGACAAAGACGGTATCATGCTGAATTTGGACAAGGGGTTCTACCATCTGTTTGTAAACGGCGCTGTTCACATTGGGACAGATCAGATCCGGATGCAGATTGACGCAGTAATAAGCGGCGTCTCCAGACAAGGGCTCTGCAGTATGGGTCAGTTTGCAGTTAATAAAAATCCCACTGTCTTTCGGAAGCGTATAGCTCTGCTCTACGACCTGAAAGCGAACGGAACCTCTATAGACCCAACAAAATTGGAAATCCTCATGTCAATGCCAGATTACAGACTGGCAATCATTGTTTTCGTCGGCACTTTGGGCGCGTTTACCCTGTTCGTTCAGGGCGTCAGCATGGTAGGACCGGTAACGGCCGCATTGCTTGCCTGCCTGGAGCCTTTGACCGCAGCTCTGCTGTCTGCCGTCTGGCTAGGCTCCGTCTTTACCGCGGCGGAATTGATCGGTTTTGCCTGCATCTTGTCTACCGTATTTCTGCTGAGCAGGGAGGTTTGAGAATGCCCGAAAGCTCATGTAAAATAACGGGTAAAACCGTATCGGGGGGCAGTCCGTCTCAAACGATGATTATATAACAGATATGCGTAATTACATATTTTTACAGAACTCCCGCTGTTTTCATTGACATGGTGAATAAAAATGCTTATAATAAAAGAAACTAAAGAGAGAATTTTTCTTCGCAGATGAGACGAGTGACGGTTCTGACTCGTCGGTAAACTAAAAATTGACCGAGCGAAGATGATTCAGCAAGAGGACATAGATTGTCCTCTTGTTTCTTTATATAACCAATTTCTCCATAGATTTTTAAGGATTTTGTGATGGAACAGAACTTTGATCTTCAAATTTTATCCCTCAGCAGTACATTTTATAGAGCGTATCCCAATCCGCCATACATAGAGATACTAAAAAAAGAGACGAGGCCGTATAAGTGCCTATTATTAGAATCTCACTATGACTATTATATCTATATTCCCTTTCGAACAAATATCCGGCATAACTATTGTTTTTTGACTAGAAGTTCAGAAAGAACAGGGGAAGGCAACGCCGGACTTGATTATACAAAGATGGTAATTATACAGAAACCGGAATTCTTAGACAGCGAAATAGGGGCGAGATAGGCGAACATCATGTCGCTATTGAGGTTTTGATCAGGATGCTCGAACTCACCGGAATGAGGTAAATCGATTTCATGATGAGGGCTTTATAGAGACAGATAAATGGAAAATGTTTTTTTTGAAAAACTTGTCCAGTCTGGAACTGCCCATTGCTTTTTCCGAAGTATTGGTTTGGAGTATTAGAAGTGGTAGAAATTTCTGGAAAATGTGTACGGGCATCACCCAGGACGTGGAAGATCTGCTGCAATCCTGCACAGCGAGGACGATGCTGTCAAATTCGGAATTGTGATGGTTTCGACTGGGACGGTAAGGGGACAAGTGACCGTGTCAGCATTGTGAAGGACTGCAGGGATGGAATCGTATATACCATTGAAGGGAACAGCGGAGATCAGTGTAGAGAGATATGGTATACAGTCGGGAGCAGTACGATTTATGGGTATGGAGGGATATAAAGAGCACTATGGTAATAATACAAAGTTTGCTTGGTGGACAATCTCGCTATTTTCAGATAAAATCTCCCCTTAAAATATCTGTCCAGTTTATATTGTAACCTATCCAAAATCATCTTGGTTAGCAGTATGATTTCGGTTATAATAGAATTAAGAAGAGGGGAGGATGCAGTATGATTGTATATCATGGAAGCAATGTCATTGTTTCAGAGCCGAGACTGATTCAGCAAAACCGTTATTTGGATTTTGGGTTTGGATTTTACACGACAACAAACAAGATACAGGCGATCGGCTTTGCCGACAAGGTGACAAAACGTCGAAAAGAGGGTGCAAAAACGGTAAGTATTTACAAACTTGACGAGAAAAAAGCCTTTGCCGAATGTTCCGTTTTGCGTTTTGAGAGAGCGGAGGAAACATGGCTTGATTTTGTATCGGAAAACCGTTCGGGAAATTACCAAGGTGCGGCATACGACTTTATCTTTGGTCCCGTTGCCAACGATGATGTTTATACCACCTTTACACTTTATACGGCCGGACTTATTACAAAGGAGCAGACTTTGGAAGCACTTAAGGTCAAAAAACTGTATAACCAGTTGGTTCTGACCTCGACGAAAGCACTTTCCTATCTCAAATTTATCGGTACGGTAGCACAGGAGGAACTATAATGAAAGAAGAAAAATTCGGTGCTGTTATGGGTATTCTCGTACCGCAGATTATCCGCCTGATTACAGAAAACTATGTGTATGATGAAGTGACTGCTGCAAATGAGTTTTATCGTTCTAACCTCTACGCCCTGTTGGAGCAGGAGGACACAAAAATTTGGCATTTCAGCCCGCTCACGCTTTTTAATATGTTTGATGAAGAAAAAAAGACAGGCAGTATCACGTTCCCGGAGGAGGGGTGATTATGAGCAATCAAGGAAATTTTATGATATTCTGTGCTGAGCAATACAAAATGACGAAACATTTGACCGGCAGACAGCTTGCGGAGCTTTTTAGCCGCTATCAGGTATGGGAGTATATCTATTCCTGCTATGAGGCTTTGCATACAACGGGAACGAATTATATCATTGAGGACATTGATCTCTATATTGAAGCACGCCAACCTGCCATGAGTTAATAAGGCAGAGGCCTCCAATACTTTCTACAGTTTTATATCTTTATTATACACATTTTACGATCACCAGTCTATCTAAAGACAAGAATAATCTTGTCCAAAAAATAAGAGCACTCTGTCTCGAGACCATAGCCGGGAGTGCTCTTTTTGTCTGATCAGCTCCTGTTAAATCGTTTGTATCGCTCTTATTCTGTACCTCGATATAGAGAATACTTTTTATAGGAACTTCCCTGCTGCCTGTAGCGGTATGGAGAAGGATTTTTTTGCTCTGCCGATTAATCTGCAGCTGATTCGTATAAATTGAATCCAGGTAAAGGCAAAATTTTCCCTAAATATCCAGATCATCCAGAGGCAGTGAAATGTAGTTGCGAAGGCGATAAGAGGGGAAAGTAGCGAGGGGATCGTAATCGATCAAGTGACCATCGCGAGTAAGAAAAAGAATTGGGGCAGACTGATAAAAACGATTCTTGCGAATTTGCTTTTCTACCATGTAACCGCTTTGATGATTTAGCTGTACTGCGATGATAAAAATATCAAATATGATTGGAGTCCGCTGTATAAAAGATAGGGCCTCATGGCTGTCGGTTGTGGTGACGACACAAAGCGAATCTTCGATACTGCGATGAAGATTTTTGACAAGCTGCGCAAGCTCAGATGTTTCTTTAGATAAGATGAGAACATGAATCATGATAAAGCACCTCTTAGTTTTAGGATAACCCATAGATTTCTGCGTTTCAAGTGCGTTTTTTGATTTTGGCGCATATAATATTGTTTTTTTTTAGAAAACAATATTATAGTGTTAAGAAATAAAGAGGAGGTGAAAAAGGATGACTGTGATACCTTTTGTATGTTTAGGTATTGGAATTGCAGCAGGAATGAAGTGTAGAAACAAAACCTTTTTAACTGTGATTGACCGCATTTCTACAGCAGCTTTGATCTTGCTTATGTTTGTTATAGGATTTGGGATGGGCGACGACGAAAATATTCTGAAACAGTTTCCAATGATTGGACTGGATTGTATCATCATTGCTTTGACGGCTACCGGATGCAGTGTCATTTGCACCTATATCTGTGAGAGAACGTTACTTCCAATAGAAAAAATCAACGGTGAAGTAACACAAGAAACACAAGAAAAAACCGGAACAAGCTCGCTGGTTTGGATTATGCCTGGAAGCATTGTGATCGGGATTATTTTTGGATTTGTACTGAATGGAAAGATGCAGGAAAGCTGCTTAGACAAAATGCTGACCGTGTCCTTGATGGTTTTATATGTATGCGTCGGTATTTCACAGGGAGCAACAGAGGGAATTCTGCGGTATTTGAAAGCGCTTGGGCTGCGAATTCTATTTCTACCTATGGCTGTACTTGTTGGAAGATTGGTCGGCGGCATACTTGCGAGCGTGCTATTTCATATCAAACCGGAGGCATCAATTCTTGCGGCAAGTGGGATGAGTTTTTATAGTATCACGGGAGCGTATATGACCCAAAGTTACGGTATTGAAATTGGCACATATGGGTTCATCGTCAATGTGCTTCGAGAGACCTTTACTGTATTGCTTCTGCCGCTGCTGATAAAAATCAGCCCAGGCAGTGCAATTGCAGGCGGCGCAGCTGGTGATATGGACACAATGTTGGCTCCCATTACAAAATTTGTGGGTCCGAGATTAAGTCTTATCACACTGCTGACGGGGACAGTATTAACCTTAGCAAAACGTATAAGGTACTTGTCGAAAAAATGTTGATCAATACGCTGTTTGGAAGCCGGGGCATGGATGTGAAAAAACTGGCTGATGCTTGTGAAACCACGGTTAGCACGGTCAGATACCTTTTGAACAAAATGGACAAGGATTTGCTCTGAATAGAGAGAGACGGCCACAGATTGCGATACGACCTGGATTTGGATTTTCTCGAAAAACTATAAACTATATTTCTCCCTCATAGAGTCAATTGTTTGTATCGCTTTCAATCCTTGCTGAGAATTAGTGAAAACTAGACGATAAATCTGGAAAAGAAAGGGGCTGTCGCATTAACGAAGAAACGGCGTAA
>UMIU01012615.1_pt1 | contig 10643 bp, 8 predicted proteins | sample 1965871 | NCBI WGS metagenome assembly UMIU01 (sample SAMEA4836132, study PRJEB28245) | human gut metagenome | biome: gut microbiome; material: fecal sample | place: Denmark | collected 2008
GTTTTTGGGGTTTGTTTTTGAACGATGATTTCTCCTTTTGCGTTTTTATCATCTAAAATGATCTGACCGACCTCCGGTACAATCACACGGCCAGCATACGGATTTTTGATGCTGAGCACCGGCGTTGTGATTGTAGCTTCCACCTCGGAGCGCTCAAAGGCCAGGTCACAGCCGGCCATTTCGCAATGAATAAGCTTGAGGCCTTTACAGTAGCACAGTGGCTGAGTGCCTATGATTTTGCAGTTTTCAAACGTGACATTTTCGCAGTACCAGGCGAGATATTCACCCTTCACCACGCTATCCCGCACGAGAACATTTTTCGCATGCCAGAAGGCGTCCTTCGTATCAAATTGGCAATGCTCAAACACGGCGTCTTCGATGTATTGAAACGAATATTTCCCCTTCATGCGGACCTCTCGGAAGCGCAGGCCGGTGGAGCGCATCATAAAATATTCGCTCTCTGCGCTGCAATCCTCCATCTCAATGCCATGCACGGACCAGCCGAATTCCGGAGAAACAATATCGCAGCCCTTCATTTTGACTGCGCCGCATTCCCGCAGGGCCTTGATGCCGTGGAGCTTGGTGCCTGTGATTTCAATATGGTCGGAATACCATAGCGCCGCGCGGCACAGGGGTGTCATCTCGGAATGCTCAATTTTCAGCCCATGGTCATGCCAGAAGGGGTATCGCAGGTTAAAAAAGCAGTGCTCCACCTGTATGTTGGCGCTTTCCTTGAGGGCGCTCTCGCCGTCGGCAGGGCCGTCAAAGGCGCAATCCTTCACAAAAATATCCTGGCTGCCATACAGGGCGCGCTCTGCATCAAATGTCTTATTTTGAATGGTTTTCATCAGGAATCCTCCATTTCAAGGGTGTCACTATTGGGTAGACCTCTTTTTCTGAATTTGGTAAACCAGATAATCCAGGCAATCGATCCGCTTTTCTTCCCTGTGGACACGGGTTAGAAGCCGGCGCCTGTGGAGAGCGAGCAGCTGCAGCTGCTCCGCTGCTTTCCCCTCCGCTTCCAGCGTTAGGAATTGCTCCACCGTTTGGGCGCTGCACCCCGCATCCTTTAAATTTTGAATCATCGCCTGAACCGAAGCCGTGCCTGCCATATTCTCTCTGCTCACCTTTTCGATCATACTACTCCCCGCTTTCGCTCCGCTGCTACGAAAGGGGCGGATTTTTACTCCGCTATTATTATAGTCCTCGTTTTCTGACTTGACAAATACTTAGTCATAATATAAATTCATAGGTGAAACCTATAGATTTTATATCACACCGGCGCATGATGGATTAGGAGGCGAGGCAATGGAGCTGCGCGTTTTACAGTATTTTCTGGCGGTGGCAAGGGAACAGAGCATTTCTGCGGCGGCGGAATCCCTGCACCTTTCTCAGCCCACCCTTTCCACGCAGCTGAAGGCAATGGAGGAGGAGCTCGGGAAGCAGCTGCTGATTCGTGGAACAAAGGGCTCCCGCAAGGTGGTTTTAACGGAGGAGGGAATGCTCCTGCGCAAGCGGGCGGAGGAGATTCTTTCCCTTGTAAAAAGGACGGAGGAGGAGCTCACGCGCTCGGATGAAACAATCGCCGGCACTGTGTATATCGGCACAGGCGAAACGGATATTGTCCGCTTATTCGCCCGTGCGGCAAAAAAGATACAGAAAACCTACCCCGATATTCACTATTCAATCTCCAGCGGCAATGCGGAGTATGTGCTCGAATCCCTGGATAAGGGGCTGATCGATTTTGGGCTGTTGTTCGGCAGTGTAGACCTGCGCAAATATGAAGCGCTGCCCATCCCGGTGAAGGACACTTGGGGCGTGCTGATGCGGCGCGACGCGCCGCTTGCGCAAAAGCAGAAGATTTGCCCGGAAGATTTGTGGGATAAACCGCTGATTATTTCCCACCAGAGAGGCGACGACCAGTATTTATCCAGGTGGCTGAAGCGGGACACGGACAAATTGAACATTGTGGCTACTTACAATCTGGTTTTTAACGCTTCCCTGCTGGTAGATGAGGGCCTGGGCTACGCGCTTTGCTTTGACAAGCTGATTCATACCCATGGAAGCACCTTATGCTTTCGGCCCTTTTCCCCTCCGCTGGAGGCTTCTGCTTGGATTGTATGGAAAAAGTATCAGGTGCTTTCCAAAGCGGCGGAAACCTTTATCCGGCAGCTACAGGAAATATTTGAAGCGATTTGAGTGCATCCGGCCGCAAGCGCGTTTGTGGGGCAGCATTTTTCAGTGTGATCGTTTTTGGGGATAAAAATGAGAAAGAAACGGAGAGAGCCGCCGCTTACGGGCTGCTCCCTCCGTTTCATAATATGCAGCGCTCCTGTGGCTTCAGCCCCCCAGCCGCATTTTGGCAAGATCACGGTAATTGATTAGCTGGATGCCGCAGCTCTCGATATGCCGGCGCGTGGCTGGGTCCGCAAACAGGCGGTGCTCCCAGACACGGTGCTGCCAGGAGCCGGTGATACCCTTGAGCTCCTCGCACTCCAGCGAGGGATGGAGGAAGGTTTCGGATACGCCATCCGGGAAGGATTCAAACCGGGTGAGCATATAATCGCGGAAGCTGTCATAGCTCTGCGCCTGCGGGCCATCCCAATCGTGGGGGAGCAGATAATCCAGCACCGGCACCTGCTTCTTCTGCGCATAATCGCGCACGTTGCCCAGCAGCATCTTGACCATATCCTCTGTGAAGGCGCTGCCCTCAAACAGCACCTTTTGTGCCGCGATATAGCTGGTCGGCAGCCGGAAGGGCATGTGCAGCTCCGAGCAGAGGTCGAGCGTCAGGTTCAGCAGCTCCAGCCGCCCTGTTTCAATTCCGTATAGGGAACCCATATGGTTATCCAAATGGGAGGGCGTGCCGAAGCCGAGCGCTTTCGCTTTCGCAACCTGCGCCAAAATCTCCGCGCGCACCTCCTCGAGCACGCAATGCTTTTCAAACTCATCGCTTTCATGCCACATGTATCCATCCTGATCGCGCAGGCTCTCCGCCGGCGCATGGGAGACAGGGGCCCAGCGGTAATGGCGCCATTCGCTGGTGAGCGTCAGGTGGATGCCAATGGCAAACTCCGGGTGCTGCGCGGCGAAGGCTGCCGCCTCGCCCGACCAGCTGCACGGCATCATGATCGTGGCGGAGGTGACGCCGCCCTTCTTGAGCAAATCCATGGTGGCCAGATTGGCTGCATGGCACATGCCGAAATCATCGGCGTTGATAATCAAATATTTATCCATATGGAACCGTTCCTTTCAAAAGCTGTTGAATCGCCTGTGCATACGGATGCCAACGCGCCTTTTTATTTTTATAAGATTTCGTGCCGCACCGCCCAGTCATACCAGATTTCATACGCACGCGCCCGCTCCGGGGAGAGGATCTGGCGCGAACGGGTTACCGGTTTCATCGGTATGCCGATGCGCGCGCCGAAAAGGTATTTCGGCCCCGCAGGAAAGCAGGAGTCGATCACGGCTGCGGAGTTGACAATGTTGGCGTTGAGCTCCTCCAGCTGCTCCTGCGGCGCGCCTGATGTGTAAAGCTCCCAGAATTTGCGCAGCGTTTTGGTCATAATCACGCTGATGGTGGCAATCACACCTTTGGCGCCTGCTTTCATCGCGTCATATAAATAGGGGATATTGGCCTGCAAAACGTCGCTTTGCGGCGCTTTCTGAATTTTTTCCGTAATCAGATCCATCTGGCAGGTGGTATCCTTAACGCCGATAAAGCGGCCGGTTTGTATCAGGCGGGCATAAGTGTCGCTGTCGATGATTTTTTGCCCCGGGTAACCGGGGAATTCATAGAGCATCACCGGCAGCGTGGTGCAGTTGGCAAGCTCGCAGAGGCTTTCAAACAGCTCCTCCGGCCGGTCCCCAATGCCGCGGGAGGTGAAAACCAGCGCGTCCACCCCGGTTTGCTCCATGCGGCGCACCTCTTCCTTCTGCGCCTGCATTCCCTCCTCAAGGTTGGCAGTGGCGATTACACGCATCTCTCTGGGGGCACGGCGCACCGTCAACGTGGCGGAGTGCAGCCGTTCCTCCAGCGTGAGATCCTTCATCTCAGAAGAGCCGCAGACCGGAAAAAGATTGTGCGGGCGATGCGAGATCTGATAGTCCAGATATTGCTCATACACCTTCCAGTCAATGGAGCCATCCTCCTGAAATGGCGTCATGATGAGCGAATAGACGCCCGCAAACGTGTTCAAGGTTTCTTCGGTTAACATGAAGCAGTCCTCCTCCCTATTCTTCTTCCCGCAACAGGCCAAAATAACGCCCCATCCAATATGGGTGCAGAAATACGCTGCCATCCTCCGCCGCTGTGCCGCGGTCGTCTCCGCCTCCGGGGAGCATGGGGTTGGCGTTCGGCCCTTCGGGTTCGCCAACTGCCGCCTGTGTCAGCTCCGGGCATCCGGTATCTGCCCGGAATGGATTTCCGTCATATTTATTCAGAGGCTTCTCATCGTAGGGCAGCGGCCTTTCCAGCTGGCGGGGTTCGCCGAGCTGCTCCGGGGAGGAATCCCACACCAGCTCCTGCCGGTGGCTGTTGAAGGTCTGCCATCGGATGAGATCCAGCGGCATCAGCGCCAGGCTTTCCGCAGCCGCCTCAATGTCGCACACATGGCCTGTCATCGCACCGTAGATGATATTCCACAGCGGCGTGCGCTCCACACGCTCATATTGCCAGTGGTGCTCGAGCCCCATCAGGTAAAACGCGCGCAGAGACGGATCCTGCTCATACCGCAGCAGGGGCACGCTGGTGAGGAACGCAAGCTCGTCGTCGATGTGGCAGACATGCGCGTCCTCCACCTTGTGCTGGGCGACGTTCATCGCATAGTGGTGTTTTGTCACGAGCGTGCGGTATGCGTCGTCATATTCCTGCCGGCCTGTCATATGGTGAGCTGTTTTTAAAAAGGAGAGGATCTCCAGCGAATTGACGCCATGCTCAAACATCCACTTATTGTCGTGATTGAGCTGATCGGGGTTCCAGACGGCCCAGGTTGTAGGCTGGCCATCCGTATCTACAAGATGGTAGCCGTTTCGCAGAATATGATCCATAATTTCGCTCACCACACCGGCGAGCATGGCCTTTTCCCTATCATCTGCCACCAAATCATAATAGAGTGAATAGGCGTAGAAATGGCCAACCATTTCGTCGCTGGAGGTTTCGCCCTTCCATTCGCAATCCCCCTCTGCGCTCAGGTGCCACTCCGGATCGCCGTTGCCAAAGCCCTCTTCGCCGGGGTAGCGGATGGCGCGGGCGGTAAAGCCCGGGATGGAGCTCACCTGTGCCAGCCGCACCATGGCCAGAATACTGCGCCGGGCCAGCGCAGCCGCCTCCTCTTCCCCGGTCACAGCGTAGCGGTAGGCCTGCGCCGCAGCGTAGCAGCCCGTCCAGAGGCCGTCGTTATCCGATATTTCTACCTTGCCTGAGGCAATATCCCCCTCCCTTGTGAGGGCGCGCACGGTCACAAAGCCGTCGCGGCGCACGTGATAGCGCTCCGTAATGGCCTGATAATGCGCCGCCTTCTGAGCAAGCGTCATCTCTTTTGTTTGAATAATGCTGAGCCCATCCGCCGTCCCGGCGCAGAGAGCGCCATCCGGGCCGAGCGCGAGGCAGCGCACATCCGGGCTTGGCACCCAGCGTTTATAGCCCAGATATTTTACCTGCCCGCCCTGCCAGAGCATCAACCCGAACGGCGTTGCAAAGCATAGCCCACCCTCCGGCGTGCGGATGCAGGCGCGCAGGTCACCCTGCGGCAGGCCGGCGGTCCCCTCCGGCGTCAGCCAATGATCCGTCCCATTATAGACGCACAGGCCGCGGTCAGTACCAATCCAGAGGTGCTCCGTTTCATCAAAGGAAAGGCATCGGATACAGTCGCTGACCAGCGGCGTAGTACGGGCGTACAGCTCGGACCAGTGCCACCGCTTCCCTGTCAGGGCCAGCAGACCGGATGCCTTTGTTCCGACATAGACATTATAACCGCTGCGAACCGCGAGGCAGGATCCCTCTCCAGGGATGCCGAGCAGTTCTTCCCATCCGGTTCCCTCCCGGCGGTAGAGGGCATTTTCCGTCAAAAGCCAGAGCGTGCCGTCCAATCCCTGTGCCAGAGCGGCAATTTCGGAGTCCCATTCGGAGCGCTCTGTCAGGCCGGAGGCACAAAAGACGAGCAGCGTGCGCCCGGCCCCCGCCCATATGGCGCCATCGCTGCCGCAGAGCAAAACGCTGACGGGCAGACCCTCCGCCTCTGCGACAGGCCGGAAAGACGCCTCGCCCGGCGCGAGGCGGGCAAGCCCAGCCTCCGTGCCGGCCCAGAGGCCGCCCTCGCTGTCATAAGCGAGGCTCAGCACAGAGTTGCCCGGCAGGCCCTCGGCGGTATGGTAAAAAGCGCGGGTGCGCTGCGGGAAGCGGCCCGCGCAGTAGGATGCGTTTTGATATCGCATAGAATCCTCCTTTGGGATAGACTGCCTTCAAATTTTAAATTTCGGAAGATATTCCCGATGCGCACATTTCATTTCAAAATAGCATTTTTTCGCATTTTCCCAATCCCCGATGAGCGGGTGGATGATCAGGGCGTTCATCGCCGCGTCATCATCCCCTGTCATGGCGGCCTGTACCGTATATTTTTCATACTGCTTGATGGTGCGCATCATGGAAATCACATGCCCGTTGCGCACCGGCGGGATTGGAATGGGCGTTGCGCCATCCTTGCCGACAACGGCCGCGATCTCTACCACGTCGTCATCCGCCATAAAGTCAAGCGCGCCCCGGTTTGGAATGTTGACAATATGTACATCCTGCTTATCGTTGGCGATGGAGTCAATCAGCGACACCGCTGCGAGCGAATATTTATGCCCCCCGCGCTGGTCGAGCAGAGCGGGCTTTTCCGCAAGGGTTGGATCCGCATACATTTCCAGCAGCTTTTCCTCAATCTCCATGCAGACCTGCGCGCGGCTTTTCTCCTCCGCCGCCTGATCCCGCAGCTTTGCCTCCCTGCAATAGTAATATTGCAGGTAAGAGGAGGGGATTGCCTGCACGGCGCGCAGGCAATCAAGGGAAAAGCCGTCGTCCTTAATGTTGGCCATCACTGTGGTGGTGAAGCCCTTGGCAAGCATTTCGGGAAGCAGCTCCTTCCCATCCTTTACCACGGAGGTGACCCAGCTTAAATGGTTAAGCCCAACATAGGTGATCTTCGTATCGTCCCCCTCTGTTTCCCGGATATCCTCCAGCATGTTGATGGGGATATTGCACAGCCCGATGCTTTTAACCGGCGTGTGGTTTTGCAGGTATTCGGCCAAAATACCGGATGGGTTGGTGAAGTTAATCAGCCATGCGTTTGGGCAGATTGCCATCATCCGCTCTACAATGTGCTCCATTACTGGGATGGTGCGCAGCGCTTTGAAAAAGCCGCCGATGCCCGTTGTCTCCTGGCCAATGAGATGATATTTGATCGGGATGGTTTCATCAAGATACCGCGCGGGAAGCTTGCCCACCCGAATCTGACTGACGACAAAATCTGCACCCTGCAACGCTTCGTCCAGATCGTCGGTCATAACCACCTTGCAATCCGCGCCTGCTTTTTGCAGCATTCGCACGCACAGGCCGCCAACGATGGTGCGCTTTCGTTCGTCGATATCCATAAAGGAAATTTTTTTGAGCTTTAGGGATGCGTGCCGCTTGAGAAAACCATCGATCAGCTCTGGGGTATAGGTGCTGCCGGAACCAATAACCGCTACGGAGATTTCTTTCATGAATCTGCCCCTTCCTTCTTCTCTAGAATCCAGTTGATACAGCCGTATACCGGCGGCTTCCTGAGCAGGAGGAAGCGCATTGCACGGCCGCTTTTAAGCTCGCTTTTGGATTGCAGCAGGTGAAGATAGCTTGCGGGAGCCAGCTTTGTGTGCATGGAGCCGGAGAGCACAACCTCAATCGGGGAATCCGGAAACTCCATCTGTGTGGCCAGAGCCGCAATCAGGTCGGAGCCTCGCTCAGCCATTTCGTCAAGCACTTCCAGTGCCGCTGCATCCCGCGCCTCTACCGCTGCAAAAAAAAGGTCGGTGAGGGTGCGGAGGAAATGATCTGCCTGCTCCGATTCCGCCTGGGCAATGGTGGCGAGAAATTCCTCCCGGGAGGCAAGCGAAAATTTCTGAAAATACAGCTGCGTCAGCAGGCTCTTACGTTTTTGCAGGAACACATCGTCATAAACGATACGAAATGCCTGCTCCGCAATCCAGACGCCGTTGCCCTTATCCGCCGTAGCGTTCCCAAGGCCGCCGAGCTGCATCTGATGGCCGCGGCTGTCAACGGCGTTGCAGCAGGTACCTGTGCCGGTGTTATAACCGATTGCAGCCGGGTTATCCGCTCCGGCCTTGATTACGATAAAGCCGTCGTTATAAATTTCAAACCGGCTCCACCCCCGTGCCGTTAACTCGCTGCACATAGCGTCATGCTGGTAGGGATGGTCGATCCCGGCAAGGCCCATCAGCATGCGCGCAATATCGCCCGGGGCCTTCCCCTCCTGGCGGAGCAGGGCGTGGAGGCCCTCTGAAATGGTTTCGGCCGCCTGCGGGATTCCCCCGGCCAGGTTTTCATGGTTGCTGCCGGGCCCTGTCAGGCTGCCAAGCAGCCGCTTGGTTTCATCAAAGAGAGCGTAGGTCGTTTTGGTGCCGCCCCCGTCTACGCCGATATAATAGCTCATAGAAGAGTCCTCCTCTGCGTTTGTACCGGTGAGCTTACAGCCCGCCGCAGGTCCAATGTGGGACAAAATAAGATCCTCAATTATTATACTCAGTTTATTTAATGAAAGCAATAGGATAATTGCAATTTATAATGGGTTCTTAAAATTTTTATAGAAGTGTGCGGCGCCCTTAAGGGGAGAATATACCGCTTATGATTCTGTTGACAAAAATAGCCTTGACCGCAGCGGCAGATGGTCTATAATGAATGGAGAAAAAACAGGCTGCCGGGGTGAAAATGCCTATATCGGCAGCTGCGGAAAGGATGACGGGAATGAAGAAAAAGGCCAAATTTCCCCGCAGGGGGGCAAGCCTTTGCATGGCGGCCCTGCTTTTGCTGGCGATAGCAATGGGGCTTGCCGGCTGCAGCACAGGCGGAGAGGAGGCACCTTCTGCGGGGCCGACGGAAGGGCAAACGCAGGCTCCGGCGGTTTCGGTTAATCCACTCACGGGCGAATCCGGCTTTCCAGAGACGGCAATGGGCAAGCGCCCGGTGGCTGTGATTATCAACAACGCGCCGGCGGCGCGTCCGCAGTGGGGCCTGTGCGCTCCGGATATTGTGCTGGAGGGGCTGGCGGAGGGCGGCATCACCCGGATGATGTGGCTGTTTGCCAGCGTGCAGGATATTCCCAAGATCGGCTCGCTGCGCAGTGCGCGGCATGATTTTCTGGAGGTCGCGGAGGGGTTTGACGCCATTTTTGTGCACTGGGGCGGCAGCGTTTATGCCTATGACGCGCTGGAGCAGCGCAGTGTGGACGATATTGACGGCATGACCTATTCCAACAAATATTTTTACCGGGATCAATCGCGCGACGTGGGGATGGAACACACCGGCTGCACAGATGGGGATCGCCTGTCGCGGGCGATTGAATCGCTCGGCCTCCGTCAGGAGGTCAGGCAGGGCTATCAGGCGCCCTTTACCTTCTCTGAGGAGGGTGGGGCGAGAGCGCTCGCCGGCGGGGCGTGCGCAAGCCTTGATTTCTCTTTTTCCAACGCGTACCGGCATACCTTCCGTTATGATACGTCCGCAGGCCTTTATCAGAATTTTATGAACGGCGAGCCCATGACGCAGGATGGCGGCCAGCAAATGGCGGTGAAAAATGTTTTGCTGCTTTTCTGCCCGATCAAAAGCATGGGAGACGCCAGCGGCTGCATTGATATGGATCTGACGGGTGGCAGTGGTATTTATGCGGTAAATGGAACCTATGAGCACATTACATGGAAAAAGGGGAACACGCCCGCGAATCCGCTGAAGCTTTATGCGGCAGATGGAACAGAGCTCGCACTGGAAGTGGGCAAAAGCTATATTGGCCTCGTGCCGGAAGAGCGGCAGCAAAAGGTTTCCATTTCTTCTACATTGGAATCATAAACAAGAATTGTGATATTTGCACAAAAAATATTTTTCGTATTTTGGAATTGCTATTGAAAAAGTTAATATTTTCGTCATCTTTTTTTACAAAACCCGCAACAACTCAGCAGTATGATATGGATGCACTTGGAAAGTGAATGGAAGGAGGTGAATCCATGTCAAAGGATGCTTGCGTGCTGGTCTGCGTCACCAGCCAGCCGGATTGCGAGCGGCTGATCCGTGCGGGGCGAAAAATTGCAGACAGCGAGCGAGTTCCGCTGCAAGTCGTCAGCGTGCAGAGGGCGGACGAATGCTTTCGGCCGAACCCGGAGGCGCTGGAGGAGCTGTACCGGCAGGCAAAGGCGGTCAGAGCGGAGATGACGATCTATTTTAACGACAGCCCGGCCATCACAGCAGCCGTCCATGCGGTAAAAGAAGGCGCTGTTAATATTGTGGTAGGCTTTCCCCGGGAGAACAGCGCGCATTTTGTAGAGGATGTTCATATGCTGGCGCCGGAGATCCCCATCAGTATGGTGGATAGCGGCGATAAAATTTATCAAATGCTGCC
>UMIU01006497.1_pt1 | contig 10578 bp, 7 predicted proteins | sample 1965871 | NCBI WGS metagenome assembly UMIU01 (sample SAMEA4836132, study PRJEB28245) | human gut metagenome | biome: gut microbiome; material: fecal sample | place: Denmark | collected 2008
CGCCCTAATCACAAGCGCAAAGGTAATGTTCTGTGTCACCACTCTGAGTGTCTCTTTTGCAATCTTAATCGCATCCTTAATTCTCGGAAGCTCATCGTCCATCAAAATAATGTCCGCTGCCTCTACAGCTGCCGCAGATCCCATTGCTCCCATAGCAATACCCACATCTGCTCGTGCAAGCACCGGCGCATCATTGATTCCATCCCCCACACAAACGACCCGTTCCATTCCATCCTGAAGCTCCATAAACTCTTCTAACTGCTCCATCTTATCTGTCGGCATCAAGTCCGTGTAAGCATAATCCATCTTCAATTCCTTGGCAACGGGAATACTTGCATTCTCTGTATCTCCGGTCATCATTACCAGTACAGCTTCCCGTTTTTCTTTCAGATACCGAAGCGTCGTACGCGCCTTCTCTTTAATGGTATCTGCAATCACAATATATCCGGCGTATTTATCCCCTAACGCCACATAGACAACGGTCCCAGGCTTTGACACGGTATCACAGACAATCCGCCTCTTCTCCATCAGCCTCTTGCTTCCCATATATACCTTCTGTCCTTCAAACGTTGCGCTGATTCCATACCCTGGAATCTCCCGCATCCGTCCCACTTTCACCTGGCTGATTTCGCCTTCATAAGCTTCCTGAAGCGACTGTGCAATCGGATGATTGGAATAACTTTCCACATGGGCTGCAATCCGAAGAAGCTCTTCATTCGACATCCCCACCGCTTTGATTTCTTTCACATGGAACACGCCCTCTGTCAGCGTACCCGTCTTATCAAATATAAACGTATCTGCTTTCGTCAGATCTTCCAGGTAATTGCCGCCTTTTACTACAATTCCATGGCACGCAGCCGATGCAATGCCTCCCAGAAATGCAATCGGAACAGAAATCATCATTCCGCTTGGGCATGCCACTACAAGGAAAATCAATCCCCTGTAAATCCAGGTATCCCAATTCCCATAAGAAAAAGTAAGCGGTGGATAGATCATCACCAAAAGCGCCAAAATCAACATGATCGGCGTATAAATTTTGGAAAACCGTGTAATAAAGTTCTCACTTTCCGCCTTCTCATCCTGTGCTCTTTCTACCATCTCCATAATTTTGGACACAGTCGAATCCTGATAAACAGCCAATACTTTCGCCTCAATTACAGCATTCAAATTAATGCAGCCACTGTAAATCTTCTCTCCCGGCTGTACAGATTTCGGAACAGACTCTCCGGTAAGCGCCTTCATATCAATGCTGGTTGTTCCTTCCGTCACAACCGCATCCACAGGAATCCTCTCTCCCGGTTTAATCACAATGGTGTTCCCAAGCTTAAGCGCCGAAGGAGCCACCTGATATTCTTTGCCGTGCACTTTTCTCGTTGCATACTCCGGACGAATGTTCAGCATCTTTGTAATGGAGCGCTTGGCGCTGTCCGTTGCAAAGGATTCAAAAATCATCCCCAGTTCAAATAACAGCATTACAAGTACGCCTTCTCTGTATCTTGCGATACCGAACGCACCTACAGTCGCCAGGATCATCAATGTGTACTCTGTCAGAAATTTCTTCTGGAGAATCTGTTCCGCCAGCTTCTGAAATGCACCGAATCCAATCACCAGATACGCTGCCAAAAACCAGACAAACTGAACCTCATCCGCTACTGTATGCTTTCTGGTTACCATCACCGCACACACATAGATCAGCACGCCTATTCCATATATGATACTTCTTATCTTCAGTTCCTTCGTCATAGCAATCCCTTCAAATAACTATATGAACACTATTCCGCGATATGCTCCATTCCCTGACTGATAATGGTCAGAATATGATCATCTGCCAGCGAATAATACACTGTCTTTCCTTCCCGCCTGTTCTTCACAAGCTTCATCTGCTTCAGCACCCGAAGTTGATGGGAGATCGCAGACTGTGTCATTCCCAATATCTCGGCAAGGTCGCACACACACACTTCTGATTCCAGCAATACACACAGAATCTTGATTCTGGTTGCATCTCCAAACACCTTATAAAAATCAGCCAGTTCTTTCATCTTCTCTTCCGCAGGCATCATTTCTCGAACTCTGCGGACTGTATTGTCATGAATGCATGTCACCGTACAACATTCGACTTCCGTCTTCTTCATATATTTCTTCCTTTCATTATATACTTAATAATTATGCCAAATGGTCTTCTTCATTTCAACCACTTGGCATAAATTGACACGAAAGTTAATAATTTTGTAATGATTTCTTACACTTTTCTTTTGGAATACAGAATCCTGACAGAATTCAGTACACAAAGCATGGCTACTCCAGTATCCGCGAACACCGCCATCCACATATTTGCACATCCTGCAAACCCAAGTACCATAATCAAAAATTTTACTGCCAGCGCAAAGATCACATTCTGCATAGCAATCCTTCCGGTACGCCTTGCAATCTCCACTGCTTCCGGAATCGCATCTACCGAAGATGTCATAAACACCACATCTGCTGCTTCAATAGCTGCATCTGCTCCACTTCCCATTGCCGCACCCACATCAGCTCCCGCCAGTACCGGTGCATCGTTGATTCCATCCCCCACAAACATTACAGCTCCATGGTCAGTCCGAATCTTCTTAAGATGGGTCAGTTTTTCTTCTGGCAGAAGCTGTGCATACACTTCATCAATTCCCACCTCACAGGCTACTGCCTTCGCGCTATTTTTTGCGTCTCCCGTCAGCATAGCGGTTATCATATGCTGACGCTTCAGCCTTCCAACAGCCTCTTTGGCTTCTGGCTTAATAACATCTGCCACAACCAGATATCCTTCCAATCTTCCATCTACCGCTACAAGCACTTCCGTCCCATAGCCCTCCTTCTGGTAACCGGATACGTCCACGCCGTAATGTTCCATAAGCCCCTGGCTTCCACACAGCACCGTTCCTTCTGGAAATACCGCAAAGATTCCTTTTCCCGAAATCTCCTGCACCTCTTTGGGGCGGATCAGCTTACAGTGCTTTTCCTCTGCCGCCTGAACAACACTTCGCCCGATTGGATGGGTGGACGCAAGTTCACAGTCTGCCGCCATCGTCAAAATCTGCTTTTCCGTCAGTTTCCCTGTGCTTACCGTTTTCTGTACCACGAAATTTCCTCTGGTAAGTGTCCCTGTTTTATCCATTACTACTGCTTTGATATCTTTCAGCGCTTCCATAGCAAGTCCGCCCTTGAAGAGAATTCCTCTTTTGGAACCCGCTCCAATCCCAGAGAAAAACGCAAGCGGAACACTCAACACTAACGCACATGGACAACTGATAACAAGGAAGGTAATCGCCGTATAGATCCAGTACCTCCACTCTCCGGTCATCAATGACGGTACTACCGCCGTTAACACTGCCGCCAGCACTACTATCGGCGTATAGATTCTTGCAAACCGGGTAATAAACCGATCAATCTTCGGTTTACTTGCCGCTGCATTTTCTACTGAATCCATAATTCTGGATACCATAGATTCTTCCAGTGGCTTCTTTACTTCCAGCTTCAATACCCCCTGATCATTCACACATCCAGAGTAAACTTCCACTCCCGGATGGACACTGACCGGCACCGGTTCACCTGTCACCGGAGACGTATCAATCTGACTTTGCCCATCCACAATCGTTCCGTCCAACGGGATGCGGTCACCTGGCCGGATCATCAGGATATCTCCCACTTTAGCATCCTTCGCCGGAATCGTCCTTACTCCTTCGTCTGTCACTACCTGGACAACCTCCGGTCTTAAATCCACCGCTTCCATAATCTGAGAACGACTTCTGCTGACCGCAATATCTTCAAAAAGTTCTCCCACCCGGTAGAACAGCATCACGCCAACCGCCTCTGCAAAATCCCCAATTGCAAATGCTGCCAATGTAGCTACACTCATAAGAAAGTTTTCATCAAACACATGACCTTTCGTCAGGTTCTTAAGCGCCGTCCACACAATTCTAGCCCCTAAAATCACATAGGCAGCCACAAATATTACCATAATCAAAGCTGATTTTGGCATCATATGCTTCAGCACCTGACCAGCCACAAACAAGACCGCTCCGGCGCCAATTGCCTGAAAACTTTTCCGGTTCTTCTGATAAATAGACTCTGTCTTTTTCTCTTTCTTTCTCTCTTCTACTTCTTCTCGTGGAACCACCTCGACTCCATCCTCAATGGAAGTACAGATTTTCTTAATTTGCGGATATAGGCGCTCTGGATCATCCGCTGCAACAACCAGCTGTTTTGTCGCATAAGTAATGGTTGCTGCCTTCACCCCCGAAAGATTCCGAATCTGTCTCTCCATCTTCGCTGCACAATTGGCACATCCCAGATTTTCCAAAATATAGACCTGTTTCTTTACATTTTCCGGCATCACAACCGATTCTTCCCGCTCCATCTGCCCATGATCTTCCTGCATATGACTGTGCCCATCGTGTGTATGGTTGTGACCGCAGCCACAGGTGTCGTGATGATGGTGATCGTGATCGTGACCGCAGCCACAGGTGTCATGGTGATGGTGATCGTGATCGTGACCGCAGCCACAGGTATCGTGATGATGTCCTTCCTTACTTGTCATATCTGTTCCTCCTATAATTCATATATCCTCTATTTTTCTCATTTTAACATATGAACAACTATTCATATGTTCATACCTAAATATAATCATAATAAGAAGGATTTGTCAATAGATATTTCTTATCTTTTCTTTGGAAGTCAAAAAAGCCCATCCAGGATATTCCTGAATAGGCTTTCATCAACTTTTTTCACTACATAATGCCAGATCTACCACCTTGGCCTATCTTCTCTGCTGTTTTCCACGGCACAGGAAATCGCCTCATTAAAGGTTGGATGTGCACGCATAGCATACATAAGCTGTGTAGATGTCAATCCATTTGCAATGGCCGTCGCCATCTCTCCGATCATATCCGTCGCCCTCGGACACATCATCTGTGCGCCAAGAAGCACATCACTGTCAGATGCGAACAGCAACTTGATAAACCCTCTCTCTTCTCTAGAGATAATAGACTGTCCATTCACATCCATCACATACTTCCCACAACGAAGCATAATCCCCTTCTTCCGTGCCTCCTCTTCTGTAACCCCTACAGATGCGATCTCCGGATCTGTGTACAGACAGCTTGGAACGATAGAAATTGGCGTAAACAGGCAGCTTGGAACCATCTCAATAATGACGGAAGGTCTCATTTGATTCATCCGCTCCACTACATAAGTCGCCTGTGCAGAAGCTACATGCGCAAGCTGAATTCCACCAATCACATCTCCGATAGCATACACGCCCGGCATACTGGTCATATAGAAATCATCTACAACAACCTTTCCTCCTGACAAGCGAATCTGTACATCCGGATCAAACAAATGCTCCGTATCCGCACTTCGCCCTACCGACACCAGAACTGCATCTACCTTCTCTTCCTGCGTTTCTCCCTGATAAACAAAATGGCAGATCAATCCATCTTTTCCATTTTCAACTTTCTTTTCAATCTTTTCCAAAATACTCTCTTTGCAGATCCGTATTCCACGATTCTGCAAAATTTCTTCTAAAGCTTCTGAAAATTCCAAATCCATATTCGGAAGCAGCCTGTCTGCGATCTCCACGATCGTGACCTTTGTCCCCAATGCATTGAATACCGTTGCCAACTCAATTCCTATCACTCCGCCGCCCAGAATCAGAAGACTTTCATACTGGCTTGCATCCGAAGTCAAAAGTTCTTCACTGGTCATCACTCCCGGCAAATCAATTCCCGGAAGATCTACCTTCTTCGCTTTTGCCCCAGTGGCAATTAGAATATTTTCCCCTTCCAGATACTCCGTTTCCTTAGCATCTAAAACAACTCGGACTCTCCTGTCACTTTGGATCGTCGCAGTCCCCTTCACAAAACGAACGCCAAGCTCTGAGAATTCTTTTTCCAGTTCCTCCCTCATCTTTGACGCGGACAGATCTTTATACTCAAAAATCTTCTGCAGATCAAATCCTACATGTTCTGCATATAGTCCAAATTTTTCACACTCTGTCATCTCCCGATACAGCGTTGATGCATGGATGAGAGCCTTTGTCGGAATACAGCCACGATTCATGCAGGTTCCGCCAACTTCTCCTTTATCAATAATAACAACGGACATTCCTGCTTTTGCCGCCTTCTTCGCCGCTATGTATCCTCCTGGTCCTGCTCCAATAATAACCAGATCATATCGTTTGTCCATCTGCCTCCCCTTCCTCTGCCCCTTCATCTACGGCTCTATCTGCCAGTCTATTGGTTCCACCCCATGATTTTCAAGAAATGCATTCGTCTGACTAAATGGCTTACTTCCGAAAAAGCCACGATAAGCGGATAACGGACTTGGGTGTGGCGCTTTTAAGATCAGATGCTTCGGATTATTTAGCATTTTCTCTTTCCGCTGCGCCGGAGCCCCCCATAGGATAAACACCATCGGCCGATCCTCTTTATTCAGCGCCATAATTGCAGCATCCGTAAACTCCTCCCAGCCAATTCCTCTGTGAGAATTTGCCTGATGTGCTCGTACGGTCAATACCGTATTAAGCATCAGTACACCTTGCTCTGCCCATTTGGTTAAGCATCCATGACCTGGAATATCACACCCCAGATCGTCCCGAAGTTCCTGATAAATATTCACCAGTGACGGCGGCACTGCCACCCCCTTCTTCACCGAAAAGCAAAGACCATGTGCCTGTCCGTTATTATGATAGGGATCCTGCCCTAAAATCACTACTTTAACTTTATGAAGAGGCGTCAGATGAAAAGCATTAAAAATATCATCTGCCGGCGGAAAGATTAATCTCGTCCGATACTCCTCATTTACTGTATCAAATAATTTCTTATAATAAGGCTTGTGAAATTCATCCTTTAACGCTTCCAGCCAGTCATTGTTAATCGCTGCCAAACCCTTTGCCCTCCTCACATCTATAACCTTACTGAGACTCCTCTGTCACGAAGATACTCTTTCACTTCCCGTATCTCCAATTCTTTATAATGAAACAGCGATGCCGCAAGCGCCGCATCTGCCTTTCCTTCTGTAAGCGCATCGTAAAAATGTTCCAATTTCCCGGCGCCTCCTGATGCGATGACCGGAATTGATACTGCTTCTGCAATAGCTTTGGTCAGATCCAGATCATATCCGGCTTTCGTCCCATCTCCGTCCATGCTGGTCAGCAAAATTTCACCGGCTCCCAACCTTTCCACTTCTCTTGCCCATTCTACTGCATCAATGCCCACATCAATTCTTCCGCCGTTTTTATAAATATTCCATCCACTTCCATCTTCTCGTTTTCTCGCATCAATGGCAACTACCACGCACTGACTTCCAAACTTATCCGCCGCATCCGAAATCAACCGCGGTGTGTTAATCGCAGAGGAATTGATCGAAATTTTATCTGCTCCTTCTCTTAGAAGCGCTTTAAAATCATCAACTGTACGAATTCCTCCGCCTACGGTAAACGGAATAAAGATCTGTTCTGCCACTTTGCGAACCATGTCTACTACCGTATTCCTTCCATCAGACGATGCCGTGATATCAAGAAATACCAATTCGTCCGCACCCGCCTTATCATAAGCCATTCCGATTTCCACCGGATCTCCGGCATCTTTAAGATCCACAAAATTCACGCCCTTTACTACTCGCCCATTACAGACGTCCAGGCATGGAATGATCCTCTTTGTATGCATATCCTTCTCCTCCTCTTGGGTATCCATGCTTTTATAATTCCACAAAATTCTTTAGAATCCGAAGACCCACATCACTGCTCTTTTCCGGATGGAACTGGCAGGCAAATATCTGGCCTTTTTCCACCGACGCATGAATCTCCGTCCCATAATCCGTCCTAGCCGTCACAATCTCCGGCTCCTCCGCTTTCAGATAATAGGAGTGTACAAAATATACATATGCCTCTTCCGGGATTCCTTGAAACAGCCTTCCATCTCCGGAAAATTCCAGGGAGTTCCATCCCATATGTGGAACCTTCAAGCCTTCCGTCTCCGGAATCCTCAAGATCTCTCCCTTTAGAATTCCCAGTCCCTGCACTCCCGGACTTTCCTCACTTCTTTCAAACAAAAGCTGCAATCCCAGGCAAATTCCCAAAAAAGGAATCTGCCGTTTCACGACTTCATGAATCACTTCTTCCAAATCATACTGCCTGATCTTTCCCATTGCATCACCAAAAGAACCAACTCCCGGAAGAATTACCTTATCCGCGCCAAGAATCGTCTCTGGATCTCGCGTCACCACAACCTCCTGATTTAGAAGCTTCATGGCCTTTTCAACACTTTTGATATTTCCCGCATCATAATCAATGATCGCTACCATTTTTTGCCCCCGCCTTTCCTTGCTTGCCCTAGTCATCTCATTCATATGCCTATTTTACATCAAGTTCAAACCAGAATTCAACGCCATTTCCATAATTCTTCACCCCATAGCGCTGATGGAAGGACTCCATAATTGCCTTAACGATAGAAAGACCAATTCCATTGCCGCCGTATTCCCTTGTATGCGCCTTATCCACCTTATAGAATTTATCCCAAAGATGCTTCAGGTCCTCTTCCGGAATTGGCGTGCCGGTATTAAATACAGACACCTTAACTTTATCATCTTCCACCTGCATTTTTACTTCTACAATCTTATTCCCTGACACATGATGGAAAGCATTACTGATATAATTACGGACAACTTGTTCCGTCTTAAATTCATCCGCCCATACACAAATCGGATCTTCCTGACGGAAAATCACTTCTGCCTCCGATTGCTGTGCCAAAATCTCCATACTTTGCAGAACCCCTCGAATAAGTTCTGTTAGATTGAAGCGCTCAAATACAATATCCTCATCACCAAATTCCAACTGATTCAGTGTCAGCAGATTCTTTACCATCTGATTCATCTTTGACGCCTCATCCATAATCACGTCACAGTAGAACGCGCGGCTTTCCGGATCGTCACTGACTCCCTCCTTCAGACCTTCCGCATACCCTTGAATCATTGCAATCGGGGTCTTCAGCTCATGAGAAACATTTCCAAGAAAATCATTGCGCATCTCTTCCAGCTTTTCTTTCTGCTCAATATCCTTCTTTAACCGATTATTGGCTTTTTTCAATTCCGAAATGGTACTCTCCAAACGATTTGACATCCGGTTAAAGTTCTCTCCCAGCCTGCCGATTTCATTACTTCCCCCGCTGGTGTAACTGACATCAAAATCAAGATCCGCCATCTTTTCAGACAATGCAGTAAGCTCCTGAATCGGTGTTGTCATACGCCTGGAAAGATACCATACCAGGGCAGCGCCAACCAGCATCAGCATACTTCCGATCCCGATCAAGAAACGATTGGAAATTTTCGCACTCTCTTTAATACTCTCCAAAGGACTTCGCATCAGAAATCTGCTTCCATCATCCAGCGTCCCCCACATATCAATGTAATCCGTCTTATTCCACGGATCCCAGGACTGATTAATCTGATACTGCTCCGTTCTCTCTAACACTTCTGCATCCTTCTGCGCCTGATTCAGGAGATATCCCGTCAACTGGTTCATCATCATGTCAAAATCATAAACATTAGAATACCGCTTTCCATTCACATCCTCGACCACAAAGGAGATATTATTCTTTTCCGCAAGACGCACCAGTTTAACCGCCGCATTCTCATTCTGGAATCCGTTGTCATCCACCATGCTCTCAAGGTTCTGATACATATTAATAAACTGCAGCTTTTTATCCCGAATGTAGTAAGGTTCCAAAAAACAGACATTGATCATCAGAAGTACCAGAATCAAGCTGGTCATTAACCCGATAAACACGCCCATCATCTGCTTCTTAATTGAGTGTTTCATGCCTCTTCTACCTCAAATTTATATCCCATCCCCCAGATTGTTTTGATATAATTTCCCTGATCTCCTAATTTGCTTCTCAGCTTTTTCACATGGGTATCAATCGTTCTTGCATCCCCAAAATAATCATAATTCCACACATTATTCAGAATCTTTTCCCTGGACAGGGCAATCCCCTGATTTTCCGCAAAGTACGCCAGCAGTTCAAACTCTTTATAACTCAATTCAATCTCTTTTCCATCCACCTTTACCTGATGCGCCGCTTTGTCAATTTGGATTCCGCCTACCGAAATCACCTCTTCTACATTCGCCCCGTGAGTTCTCCTAAGGAGCGCGCCAACTCTTGCCACAAGAATCTTCGGACTAAACGGCTTGGAAATATATTCATCTACGCCAAGGCTGAATCCCTGCAGTTCATCCCTCTCTTCTGATCTGGCCGTCAGCATAATCACCGGAACTTCAGACGTCTCCCGAATCTCTCTGCAGGTCTGCCACCCATCCATCCGAGGCATCATCACATCCAGAATCACCAGTGCAATGTCTTTATCCTCATAGAAAATCTCCATGGCTTCCATCCCATCGCCTGCTTCTAACACCTGATATCCTTCCCGCTCCAGGAAATCCCTTACCAGCTTGCGCATTCTGCTCTCATCATCAACCACTAATATCTTTATCTGCTCCATGCGTTCTATCCTCCTTACGGTAATCCACAGTCTTTTCTCAATGGATACACG
>UMIU01018025.1_pt1 | contig 10515 bp, 7 predicted proteins | sample 1965871 | NCBI WGS metagenome assembly UMIU01 (sample SAMEA4836132, study PRJEB28245) | human gut metagenome | biome: gut microbiome; material: fecal sample | place: Denmark | collected 2008
TGAAGCTGGTGTCTGCCAAATGGCTGGACCGCAGGAATATCTTCAAGATCTTTGACACGGGATTTTCTACCATGAAGGGAGTCTGGCAGGCGCTTCGAATTATGAAGAAATTCAAGCCTGACGTGGTGATCGGAACGGGCGGTTTTGTCTGTGTACCCGTCATGTTTGCCGGGCACAGATATGGCGCAAAGTGTTATCTACACGAGCAAAACGCGTTTCCGGGGGTGGCGAACAAGTCGCTGGAAAAATTTGCGAACAAAGTGTTCCTGGGATTTCCGGAAGCCAGCCAATATTTCAGAGAGCCTGAGAAGCACGTCAATGTAGGCAACCCGGTGAGGAAGCGGTTCTACGATGTGGAAACTGCTGAAGCCCGGGCGAACCTGGGCATTGATAAGGACGATTTCGTGGTCTTTTCTTTCGGAGGCAGCCAGGGCGCGGAGATGATCAACAACGTAGCCTTCGACCTGATGGATGCCATCAACGGGCACAAAGGCGTGACCTTTATCTTCGGCACAGGCAGCCAGTATTACGATGCCATATTGGACAAGGCGAAGAAACGGAATATCGAAATCCAGCCTAATATCAGAATCAAGTCGTACATAAACGATATGCAGAACTATTTAGGCGCTGCAGATCTGATTATCAGCAGGGCAGGTGCCCTGTCTGTGGCAGAGACGACTGTCTGTGGAAAGGCGGCGATTTTGATCCCTTCTCCGAATGTAACTGGCAACCATCAATATTTCAATGCCAAGTCAGTTGCTGATAAGGGTGGAGCGATCCTCATTGAAGAGAAAGACCTGACTTCTGAACTGCTGATCGAGGAGGTCATGAGATTAAAAAATAATCCCCAGCTTTTGCGGAAAATGTGCAAGGCCAGCAGGGAAAGTGCACCGATTGATGCTACGGAACTGATATATTCGGAGATAAAAAAGGATGAGTGAATACACAGGCGACATAGAATTTAAGGAAATAGAGCGACAAAAAAAAACCAGGAAAAAAAAGAACTATCTGGCGAGAATACTGGTGGTTTTAGCGTGCCTGGCAGCTGTGGCTCTTTTCTTGTCTTCTGGTTTTTTTGATATTCAGAACATTGAAGTAGAGGGGAACAAGTATTATACTGATGGTGAGGTCATCAATCTGGCAGACGCGACTCTGGGTGTCAATTTGTTCTGGGGGGCGGGAGATTCCAAAATCAAGGAGAATTTGGGCAAGAATCCCTACTTTTCTGACATCAAAGTGAAGCGTAAATTGCCGTCAACGCTGATTATCGAGCTGAAAGAGCGGGCGCAAATTGCCGCCATCGTTTATGGGGACAAGTATGTTGTCATTGATGAAGAAGGTACAGTTCTCCGCAAGAGTGAAGTAGACCCGAAGGTGACGCTGCTTACGGGTCTTACCATCAACAAACTCAATGTGGGAGAAATGGTAGGGGCAGAAGAAACCTCTACATTGGAGACTACTTTGAAGATGTTGGCCTCCATGAAGGAAGGGGATATTTATTTTAAGAAAATCGACGTGTCGAGAGTCGTGATCAAAGCTTATATCTATGACACTCTGATCGTCAAAGGGACGCCGAAACAGATGATGAAAGCCATTGACAGCGGCAAATTACAGATTGTTGTCAATGATTTATTCAAGAAGGATATCACTAGAGGGACGATAAACCTCGGAGATCATAAGTATTTGTCGTTTTCACCAGGAATTTGATTAAAAAAATGATGCAAAGGGATAATTTTTGTGATAGAATAGATTATATTATGGGATGCAAGGAGGCTATTTATAATGCTGCAATTTGAGACAGGCCAAGATAATTCAGCAGTCATCAAGGTCATCGGCGTTGGCGGCGGCGGCTGTAACGCAGTCAACAGAATGATGGAGGCTGATTTAAAGGGAGTGCAGTTTATCGCGGTCAACACAGATAAACAAGCTCTGAATAGATGTAAGGCAGAAACGAAAGTTCAGATCGGTGAAAAACTGACGAGGGGACTAGGCGCAGGTGGCAATCCAGAAGTTGGACAGAGATCTGCTGAGGAGACCCTTGATGAGATAACAGATTTATTAGAAGGATCAGACATGGTCTTTATTACCGCAGGAATGGGAGGCGGTACGGGCACAGGCGCTGCGCCGATCATCGCGAAGGCTTCCAAAGATCTTGGAATCCTTACGGTAGGTGTAGTGACCAAGCCGTTTTCGTTTGAGGGCAAGAAGAGAAAAGATCAGGCAGAGCTTGGTCTCAGCTTTTTAAAAAAATATGTAGATTCACTGGTAGTAGTACCGAATGATAAATTATTGCAGAATTGTGAGAAGAATACTTCTATGTTGGACGCCTTTACCATGGCTGACGACGTACTGCGGCAGGGTGTCCAGGGCATCTCCGATTTGATTTCCGATTTTGCGTTGATCAACGTGGACTTCGCCGACGTCAAGTCAGTCATGACGGACAGAGGCATCGCACATATGGGTACAGGCCATGGAAGCGGAGAGAACAGAGCAAAAGATGCAGTCAAATCTGCCATCGAAAGTCCGCTTCTCGAGACGACCATCGGAGGCGCAAAAGCGATCCTGCTTTACGTATCCGGCGGCTATGACCTGGGTATGTTAGAAGTGAACGAAATTGCAAGTTTGGTTGAAGAACAGGCGGATAGAGAAGCCATCCTGATATTCGGTGCGGCTGTCAGCGAAAATATGAATGATGAAGTATCAATTACCGTAATAGCAACAGGCTTTGAAGCAGGTTTAGCACCTGATAACAGTTATGGCAATTTCGACAAAAAATCCCAAGAGGTTGTGACAGAAGAGGGACTAAGAGGCAGAAGTGTAACACTTGGAGAGATTTTTGACGAAACCAAGGACGAAAAGGATTCGGATTCCAGGTTTGGCATCCCGTCATTTTTGAATAACAAATAGAGTTTAGCTTAGTTTAAAAGCCGGTAGAATTGCGACCGGCTTTTTCGTGATTTCAGCAGTGCGCACTCAGTAGCTCAGAGCTTAGCTGTTTTAACTTTTTGGAGCCGGTTCAGCAGATTTGAGTATAAGAAAATGTAATATAATGGAAAATACTGCCGAAAAATACGGTAAAAAGGCCATTTTGAGCAAGAAAAAGCCAAAATTCCCATCTTTTTTATACTCAAAGGCAGAAAAAAGTACGATTTTAGTTAAAAACCATTGAGACGAAATGGGAATAATATACAAAGATTTGGAAGTTTTTATGATTAAAGAAATCAATTCAAAGGACAACCGAATATTGAAAGAATGTCAGAGGCTCTCCTTAAAGAAGTACAGGGACAAAGAGAACCGATATCTGATCGAAGGACATAACCTGATCTGCGAAGCCCTCAGCCAGGGGGCGCAGATCGATTACCTGATTTTCGATGAGGAGAAGGCATCCCGGCTTCCTTTTGATGGAGACGTCTACATGGTGAAGCACAGCCTGTTTGAGCGAATCGCTCAAACAGAGAACAGCCAGGGAATCGTCGCAGTAGTGCAAAAAAAGCAATGGGATTTTGACGAGCTGGCAGAAAGATGCCAGGGGGACGGCAACATCGTCGTCCTGGACAGACTGCAGGATCCGGGCAACATCGGCACCATCATCAGGACGGCTGAGGGGGCAGGCTATGCCGCTGTGTTCGCTCTCAAAGGCACCGCCGACGTCTTCTCACCGAAGACCATCAGGGCGGCGGCCGGATCAGTCTTTAGGATCCCTATTATTCATGTCGAGGATAATAGGGAATTAAAAGCGCTTGCGGGCGGCTTACATAAAAAGCTGGTCGTTACAAGCCTTGAAGCCGACAACAATTATTTTGACGCAGACCTTTCCAAAGATATCGCTTTAGTCATCGGCAACGAAGGCAACGGTGTATCAGAGGAATTATTGGAAATGGCAGACGTCAAAATCAGGATTCCCATGGCGGGACGCCTGGAATCTCTCAACGCTTCTGTAGCCGCAGGTATTTTGATGTACGAGGCTAAGAGGCATAGAAAAGATCAATAAACAACATTTAAGTGAGGTTACAATAAAATGCAAGAGAAATTAAGCAAGATGCTGGAAGAAGCCAAAGAACAGTTGAACAAAGCGGCTTCACTGGCTGACACAGAAGAAATCAGAGTCAAAGTCCTCGGTAAGAAAGGACAGCTGACAGAAATCCTGCGCTCCATGGGCAAACTGCCTCCAGAAGAGAAAAAGGCGCTGGGTATGGCTGCAAATAAGGTAAAAGCCGAGTTTGAACAGCTGCTGGCCGAAAAAGCTTCCGAGGTGAAAGCAAAAGCAAAAGAGGCTAAGTTTAAAGCGGAGAAAATCGACGTCACAGAGCCGGGCAAAGAAATCGCGTGCGGTGTAAAACACCCGATCACACAGACCATCGATGAAGTCGTAGAGATTTTTAAATCCATGGGTTATGCAGTTTACGAAGGACCAGATGTGGACACGGTCTACAATACTTTTGACGCATTGAACTCTCCGGAGAATCACCCAGCCAGAGATATGACAGATACCTTTTACATCAACGAGGACATGGTACTGAGACCCCATACTTCGTCTGCAGAAATCAGAGCAGAGCTGGAACTGCCCCTGCCATATAAGGTGTTGATTCCGGGCAGATGCTACAGAGTCGATACACCGGATGCGACCCATTCTCCGACTTTCCATCAGATCGAGATGATGGTCATCGGAAAAGACATTACTATGGGCGACTTGAAGGGTTCTTTGGACCACATGGCGAAGAGACTGTTCGGACCTGAAACGAGAACAAAGTTCCGCCCGAGCCACTTCCCGTTCACCGAACCGAGTGCTGAAATGGACGTTTCCTGCTTCAAATGCGGAGGCAAAGGCTGTCCGGTCTGCAAGGGAAGCGGCTGGATTGAAATCCTGGGCTGCGGCATGACGCATCCACACGTACATCAGGCAGGCGGTGTAGACACGGAAAAATACACCGGCTTTGCAGTAGGGATGGGGGTAGAGAGAATCGCTATGCTCAAATACGGCATTGACGATATTCGTTTCCTCTACGAAAACGACATGAGATTCATCGAACAATTCAAATAAGGAGAAATATAAATGTTAGTATCATTAGAATGGTTAAAAGATTATACAGATGTCAACGTGCCTATTGACGAATTCTGTGACCGCATGATCATGAGCGGCTCCGACATGGAGACCTGCGATGAGATCGGCACCGGAATCAGCGGCGTCGTCGTAGGCAGAATCGATAAGATAGAACAACATCCCGATGCAGATAAGCTGGTAGTGTGCCAGATCAACGTGGGAGAAGAGGAACCGCTGCAAATCGTCACAGGAGCGACCAACATCTATGAAGGAGGCTACGTACCTGTTGCCAAAGACGGCAGCCACATCCCGGGTCCCCTTCACGGACAGCCGAAGGTAGAAGGCGGCGTGACCATCACCAAAGGCGAGCTTCGCGGTGTCGAATCCAATGGTATGCTCTGCGGACCACAGGAACTGGGGTATGATGATAAGATTGCCCCATATATTTCTAAAGACGGCATCTGGATGCTGCCAGGTAATTGGGATGCAGATCTGGGCAAAGAATTCGATCAGGCCCTGGGGCTTCACGATTATGTAATCGACTTCTGCATCACGCCAAACCGTCCTGACTGCCTGTGCATGATGGGCATGGCAAAAGAAGCTGCCGCAGTATTTGAGGAAAAGATGACTTACCCTGATACAGAATGCGAGAAGACAGATGAAAACGCATCAGATTACATCAGCGTAGAGGTCAAAAACGATAACTGCAAACGATATACTGCCAGAATCATCAAAGACGTGAAAATCGAACAGTCCCCTTGGTGGCTGCAGAAGCGTCTGATGGCAGCCGGCATGAGACCGATCAACAATATGGTAGACATCACCAACTTCGTCATGATGGAATACGGCCAGCCAATGCACGCTTTCGATATCAGAAGCATCGCTGGCAGCCACATCGTTGTGGACATGGCGAAAGACGGAGATAAATTCGTAACTTTGGATGGACAGGAAAGAGACGTTTATGCAGATACACTGATGATTAACGATGCCGAAAAACCAATCGGTATCGCTGGCATCATGGGTGGTCTGGATTCCGAAATCGTCGATGACACTAATACCGTCGTCGTGGAGTCCGCCTGCTTTGATAAGACCTGCGTTCACCGTTCCATCAAGAAGCTGGGCCTGAAGACGGAAGCTGCAGCCAGATATGAGAGAGGACTGGACCCAAATCTGTGCGAAGCTGCTGCAGACAGAGTCTGCAAGCTGGTTGAGATGCTGGGATGCGGCAAGGTCCTGAACGGCAGCGTGGACGTCTATCACAATCCAGAGACAGCACCTGCCATCAAATGCAGAGTCAGCAGAGTCAACAAGATTCTCGGCACCGAAATCGGCAGAGAAGAGATGGTAAGCTATTTCGAAAGACTGGATATGAAGGTAGAAGGCGAAGGCGACATCATGCTGGTAACACCGCCGACTGTGCGCCAGGACATGAAGGAAGAAATCGACTGTGTAGAAGAGGTCGCAAGACTTTACGGATATGATAACCTGCCGATGACCCTGCCTAGTGCAGATACGGTGGGCACTGTCAGCAAGAGCTGGGAACTCAGAGATATGACAAGGAACCTGCTCTGCGGCATGGGAGCAAACGAAATTCAGACCTACTCCTTCTCCAACAACAAGATTTTGGATGGTATCGGTATTGAAGAAGACTCCTGGGAGAGGAATTTTGTCGACATCATCAATCCGATGGGAGAAGAAACCTCTGCGATGAGGACGATTCTGACTCCGGGCATGTTAGAGGTCCTGGGCAGAAACTATGCGAGAAATCAGGAGCGCGTGAAGGCTTACGAAATCGGACTGACCTATATGAAGAATCTGATGGATCCTAAAGCGCTGCCGATCGAATCTTATAACCTGACCATAGGTCTCTATGGCAAAGATGAGGACTTCTTCACACTGAAAGGCATGATCGTAACGCTGCTTGCCAGACTGGGAATCGAAGATCTGGAATTTGAGGCAGAATCAGATTACAAGGTATATCATCCGGGCAGATGTGCAAGAATCCTTACAAAAGACAAAAACGGTGAACCCGTCGAACTGGGTATCATGGGTGAAGTACACCCTGATGTAGCGGAAAATTATGGAATTGGAACGCGCAGTTATATTTGCGAGTTGTTCTTTGATCTGATTGTTGAACTTTCAGAGAAAGAAATTCTCTACCATCAGCCGCCGAAATATCCATCCACCTCCAGAGACGTGGCTATGATTGTAGAAGAAGACCTTCAGGTTGGAGAGATGGAAAAGGCGATCAAAGAAGGCGGCACAGAGATTTTGAGAGATGTAAAACTCTTTGACGTCTACAGAGGCGAACAGGTCGAAGCCGGCAAGAAGAGCGTGGCATTCAGCCTGACCTACAGACACGACGATCGGACTTTGACAGATGAAGAAGTGGATCAGATTCACGGCAATGTGATCCAGCTTTTGAAAGAAAAGTTCAATGCAGTGATAAGAGATAACTAAAGAGGTTAAATGGTATGGAGAGCAAAGTAACTGTAAAGATATTTGGACAGGAGTACACGATTGCCGGCGATAAGCCTGCGGAAGAGATTGAAAAAATAGCAGAATATGTGGACAACAAGATGCGTCTGATCAGCAGAGTTGCCGGAGATTCCGGCCAGGGCAGTATCGCCATACTGTCCGCCATCAATGTTGCAGAGGAATACTTTGACGCTCTGAACCAGATTGAACAGCTGAAAATCTCGAAAACGCAGCTCGAAAATGACTCCAAGTACTACCTGAAGATGTGGGAAGATGCAAAGCAGAACTTCATGCAGTACAAGGACAGCATGTCTGAAATCAAAAATCAGAAAAAAGAAAATGATGAAAGATTTAAAGAGCTGCAGGCGAAGTGCAGCGAATATGAAAATTCCTTTTTCGATCTACAGATGGAAAATATCCAGTTGAAAAGTGAGTTAGAAAAACTGAAAAACAATGGATAGAGGAAAACATCATGAATAAAAAAGCACTTGATGTGTTAGAGTATAAAAAAATTATTGAGCTTCTGAAAGAGGAGGCAGGTTCGGAAATGTCAAAAAAAATCATTTCCGAACTGATGCCTTACACGGATGTACATGTAATTTCAGAAGAATTAAGGTCAACCACGGAAGCGGTTGACCTTATTGTGCGTAAAGGGCCTCTGCCTACGGGAGGCATCTATGATATCGGACAGAGCCTTGGATTTGCAAGGAAAGGCGGCGCTCTGTCGATGAAGCAGCTGCTGCAGGTTCATTACAATTTGCGCATCTGCGAGCGGGTTGTCAGCTTTATGAAAAGCGACCTTCCGCCGCTGCCCCTGATCAATTCCATGACAGAATTGATCGTGACCATGCCCCGTCTGGCGGAGAATATCGACAGATGTATTCTCTCTGAGGATGAGATGAGCGACAATGCCTCATCAGAACTGCGAAGCATCAGACGCAGCATCGGCAGACAGAACGAGGCCATCAAAAACAAATTGAATCACATCCTGAATTCATCTGATAATCGGACTTATCTGCAGGATTCCATCGTGACTATGCGGGACGGCAGATATGTAATCCCTGTCAAGCAGGAGCATCGGGCCAGGTTTCCGGGTATCGTCCACGACCAGTCCAAGGCCGGGGCGACCCTCTTTGTGGAACCTCAGGTCATCGTAAATTTAAACAACGAACTGAGAGAGCTGGAGATGGCGGAAGAGGCGGAAATGGCACGGATTCTGGCAGAGCTTTCTGCCGGCGTGGCAGAGCATTTCCACGACATCAAGAACAACCAGGAGATTCTTATTCAGCTGGATTTCATCATGGCGAAAGGGAAATTGTCTTGCAGAATGAAGGGGTCGGAGCCCCATATCAATGAAGACGGCTATCTCCTGATCAGGGAAGGGCGGCACCCTTTGATCGACGAAAAGAAGGTGGTGCCTATCAACGTACCCATCGGCAAAGATTACCGAACCCTTGTGGTCACCGGGCCTAACACGGGTGGAAAGACGGTAACCCTCAAGACCATCGGGCTTCTGGCCCTCATGGCCCAGAGCGGTCTGCACATTCCGGCATCCAGCCAGAGCCAGATCCCCATCTTTGATGATGTCTTTGCTGACATCGGAGACGAGCAGAGTATCGAGCAGAGCCTGTCCACCTTCTCCTCTCACATGAAGAACATCGTCAGAATCGTAGAGGAGGCAGATGCCGGTTCACTGGTACTCCTTGACGAGTTGGGCGCGGGCACAGATCCGACGGAGGGCGCGGCTCTCGCCATCGCCATATTGGAGACCCTGTACAAGCGGGGCGCCATGACGGCGGCGACCACACACTACAACGAAATCAAGAAATATGCCTTGTCCACAGACGGCGTTGAAAATGCCTCTATGGAATTTAACGTGGAGACACTGAGCCCGACTTATCGCCTTTCCATCGGCATTCCAGGCAAGTCCAACGCTTTCGAAATATCCAAGAAGCTGGGATTGTCAGAGGCTTTGATCGACAGGGCAGGACAGCTCATCGAGCGGGGCGATATCGAGTTTGAGGATGTCATCAGCGCCATCGAAGCCGACAAGAAAAAGGCGGAGGAAGAGCGGGATGAGGCCATCATGATCAACCTGGCCATGAAGAAAAAGCAGGATGAGATCGAGAAACAGATGGCGGACCTCGAAAAGAAAAAAGAAAAGATGATTGCCGACGCCAGGGAAGAGGCGCGGGAGATCCTCAGAGACGCCAGAGAGACGGCCAGCGAAGTACAGAAGGAACTGAAGGAACTTTCCAAGCTGGAAAGCATGGGCGAGCGGAACAAGCGCTTTGACAAGAGCAGACGGAAGCTGAAAGAGACAGAAGGAAAATACGCCGAAAGACTGATCAGACAGGTCAACAACAATCCGGTGCAGGCATCGGAGATCAAGGTGGGTGACCGGGTCAAGGTTTTGTCTTTGGATCAGAACGGAGAGATTCTCTCCCTGCCCGACGACAAGGGGAACCTTTTGGTCAAGGTGGGTATCATGAAGGCCAACCTGAGCCTGGACGATCTGATGCTGATCAACGACGGCACGGCCAAGAAGAAGCCGCAGAAATCCGCGAAGTACGGCCAGCTCTACAAGGTAAAGGCGCAAAACGTTTCTATTTCCATCAATGTGCAGGGCGAAAGCCTGGATGACGCGGTGATGGATGTCGATAAATATCTGGACGACGCTTACGTAGCGGGACTCAAGGAGGTCACAGTCATACACGGACGGGGAGAAGGCATCCTCAAGTCCGGTATTAGAGACATGTGCAGGAGGCACAAGCATGTTGCGTCTTTCAGAAAAGGCAATTATAATGAAGGCGGTGACGGCGTCACCATCGTGAAAATGAAAACGGAGTAATCTTATGTATTTAATCAGCGGATGCCTCCTGGGACACAACTGCAAGTATAATGGAGGCAGCAATTACAACAAAGAAGTCTGTGACTTTTATGAGAACCACTCCTGCATTGTCGTCTGCCCGGAAGGAATCAGCGGGCTGCCCACA
>UMIU01031305.1_pt1 | contig 10507 bp, 11 predicted proteins | sample 1965871 | NCBI WGS metagenome assembly UMIU01 (sample SAMEA4836132, study PRJEB28245) | human gut metagenome | biome: gut microbiome; material: fecal sample | place: Denmark | collected 2008
AAGCTATAATTTTTCGATTTCTTCTACAGGAAGGCCAGTGTATTTGGAGATGATCTCTGCGTCCAGACCGTCGGCCTTCATCTTTCGAGCATCATCTCTTTTTCCCTCTTCGCGTCCTTCGGCAAGTCCATCCTTCTTTCCGATTTTGTAACGGATATCCAGTTCTTCTTCCAGTGTCATAATCTGTTCGATCTCCTTTCTGCCATTCAGTTCCTCCACCATCTGGTGGATATGGCCGATGAAGGGGTCGCCTCCCCCTGTCTCCTGGCTGTTGATATAGCAGAAGAACTCCTTCAGCGGATCCGGAACCTTTTCTTTTGGACAGGTTGTATTCAAGATAATTGTATACGTTCCGTCCCCGTATGGCAAGGATTTTTTGATATCGTATTTTTCGAAGGAATAGACAGGCTCGTCCATTCTGAAAGTCAAGCATCTAACTCGTACTTTCCGATTTTTACAACAAAAAACTTAAAAATTACGTATTTACAACAAACACAACCACGCGTACTATGTTGTTACGACAACAAGATAGCTATTTTACGTTGTATACACAATAGAAAGGAAGGAAATGAATACACGAATCGATAATAGGATCAAAAAGGCCATTTTAACAGAAACAGAGAAAAAAGTTGCGGAATATATTTCGAAAAATTTCGTAAATGTTTGCGCAATGTCTGCCCTGTCTTTAGGTGAAAAAATAGGGACAAGTGATACTTCCGTCATTCGTACTGCGAGAAAACTGGGATTTACAGGTTATTCTGATATGCAGAGTTTTCTCGCAAGTACGATGCAGGAAGAAATTGCACGAAGTGGCGGCATCAACTTTCTGCCGCCGGCTGCAAGACTTGACAAAAAGAGGGATCTGATTAACGCTCCGGATTTATATCAACAGGTCATGCAAAAAATCAATCATAACATCGATACAATCTTTGAGAAAAATGCTGAGGATGTGTTTACTAGTGCTGCAGAGATTATATTATCTTCACAGAGAAAGTTTGTCATGGGTTTTCGCGGCTGTGCAAGTATGGCTCAATTGCTAGGCGGCTGTTTGAACGATGTTCTCAAAGATGTGCACACAGTTACTGATGCCGATTCTCGTGCGATTGGAGCAGTTTTAGATATAGGCAGAAAAGACTGTCTGATTGCGATCAGTTATCCCAGGTATGCACACATGATATTTACCGCAATAGAAATAGCAAAAAAGGCGGATGCAAGGATTATCGTGTTAACAGATAAATTAACGGCACCTATGACCAAGCATTCCGATGTAGTATTGCTTTCGGAAGTAGACAGTGCAACGATTAATAACTCTTATGTGGCTCCAAATGTAATCGTGGAAATCCTCATGGCAGCTGTGTACAGAAATCTTGATGAAAAGGGAAGAGCGAGATTGGAAGAGTTGGAACGTTATATTTCGGAAAAAGGCCTATATTAGCAATTTTTAGTAGAGAAAGGTAAATCTATGGATAGAAAAGAAGACAGAGGATTATTGTTTGATGAAAAGACAATTTCGGCAATCAGGGATAAGTTTTGTCGTATTGATGTGGATGCGGACGGAAGTGAGAGGCTATTTTTTGAAAACGCAGGGGGGTCTTTACGTTTGAAATCAATAGTTGAAATTTCTGATGAATTGAATCGGTATCCTGATTGCTATGCACGAAATCACAAGTCTTCACGGATACTTCATGAGTATGAGGTGAGGGGTCGGGAAGACCTGCGGCTTTTGTTAAATGCCAAGGATGGAGCTATCGTTACTGATTTGACTGCATCCAGCCTCATGTTTAAGATTGTCGAACCCATTGTACAATACGGCAGGGGGAAAAATATCGTAACCTCCATTTTAGAGCATCCGTCAGCTTTTGATGCGTGCAGATATTTTGGGAAAAAATATGGCAAGGAAGTACGAGTCGCCCCTTCAGATAGGAAGACTGGAGGAGTGCTGGCAGAAGATGTAGTCAAGCTTGTGGATAAAGATACGGTTCTTTTAAACGTGATTGCTGCTTCGAATATGACTGGAGCAATCACGGATCTTAAAACCATCGTGAAAGAAGCACGTAAAATCAATCCGGATATTTACGTTGTAACCGATGCAGTCCAGCATGCTCCTCATGCTGCAATTGATGTAGCGGCTTTGCAGATCGACGGAATTAACATCGCTCCATATAAATTTTTTGGCAACAGAGGTATTTCCTTCGGATATGTTTCCAATCGTGTAAAATCACTGCCTCATTGCAGGATTTTGGATGACGAGAAAGATATCTGGGAGCTTGGCAGCATCGTCCCGGCACATTATGCAGTCATTAGTGAAATCGTCAATTATGTGGCTTGGATTGGAGCGCGCTATACGGATTTAAAAGACAAAAGAAAGCAAATCGAAGAAGGAATGCGCCGCATACATCTTCAGGAACAGGCATTGCTGGCTAGAATGCTTTTCGGCAACGAAGGAAAAGTGGGTCTATTGAACTTAGATGGTGTAGATTGCTTTTTTGACTACACGAATTTGGCTGGCAGAGATCTTATTCTCGCAATGAAATTAAGCAGATTCGATTATGCTGAAGCAGTCAGAGAGTATGAAAAACGTGGCATCATCGTCTACGAAAGGGTGGCCGAAAGTCCATATTCTAAGAGAATGGTAGAATCATTCGGACTGGATGGTATCATCAGAGTCTCGCCTCTGCATTGTAATACGGCAGAAGAGATTGACAGATTCTTAACCGCCACCAATGAAATCCTGGACAGAAAAAGAAGTTAATACCCCTATATAGTTTACGGGAGGTTTTTATGAATGAGCAAAACAAGAAAATAGAGTTTTTCGGAGGAAAACTTGGTCCATGGATCCCGATTATCGTTCTTGTTATCGGAATGATTACTGTGGTCATATTAAATAAAACCGATTTTTATGTCTATAACTTACTTACTTTGGGTACAATTTTAATTGCTTTCTTCTTAATTAAGAAAAAGAAGCGTTTTGGAGATGTTGCGATTGCGGGACTTCAGGATTCCATGTTATCAATTCTGATTATCGCATTTCTGCTGGCAGGCATCTTGTCAAAGTTATTGCGCCTAAGTGGATTAATTGAGGCTCTGGTGTATCTTACAAGTGTCTTTAACTTGGATCCGGGATTTATCCCGGTGGTCTCTTTCATCATATGTGCGCTGATTTCAACAGCATGCGGAACTTCGTCGGGGGCAATTGTTGCAGTGCTCCCAGTGATGCTTCCAATCGGAATTGACTTGGGATGTGATGCGTCCCTTGTATGTGGTGCAGTGATCAGCGGAGCGCTGTTTGGTGACAATCTGGCTCCAATTTCTGATACGACCATTGCTTCAGCGCTCACACAGGAATCTAAAATCAACGACGTCGTGAGATCCAGGCTGCCCTATTCTTTGATTGCCGGAGGAATTTCCGCTGTACTGTTCATCATTTTCGGAAAGCTGACAGCGGATGTTGGTTCTACTGTTATCAGCGCTGATGGATCCACGGTTCGTGCTTTAGTCCTTCTGGTCGTGCCGGTGATTATGATCGTTTTGATGAAGAAGGGATGGGATCTGGCTGGAACATTAATTATCTGTGACACCCTTGCAATCGTCATCAATCTGGTGCTTGGCTTGATAAGCCCGGCGCAGATGGTGAATGCAGAAGGACCTGTTGCCGGTGGAATTAGCAGCATGATGGATTTGATCGTATTCTGCATTCTATTCTTTATCGTCATTGAATCGATGAAAGAAAGCGGGGCACTGGACAGCATCAGCAACGGATTGTTGAAATTATGCAAGGGCATACGATCTGTTCAATTTATCATTATGATTGCTTCTGTATTTGGCACAATTGTTACTGCCGGAAGTTCTACAGGAATTACCTTTGTCGGACCCATGGCTAACAAAATTGCAAAGAAGTTTGGAATTACGGGCACTCGTTCGGCAAATCTGTTAGACGCAACCGCTTGCGCAACCTGTGGATTCGTTCCGTTTTGTACACCTTATTTGCTTTCGCTGAGCATGGGGGCTGAAGTTACAGGAATTCCTGATGACTTTTCTTTCCTGAGTATTGTAAAATATGCTTTTCAACCTCTATTTCTCATGATTGTATTCATAATTAGCATTTTGACTGGAAAGGGAAAAATCTTAGAAAAAGATCAGTAAGGAATGGCAAATTTTATAAAACTTGTGCTTGCACGTCCACTTTGTCTGTGATATAATACTCATGTTGTAATTACGGGCGGTCCTCTGCATACAGAAAATGAGTGGCAAGAACGTCTTGGAGGGAAGGAGGAACCATACAATGAATATTTTAGATTCAGTTGCACAGGATTACTTAAAGAAAGATATCCCTGCATTTAACGTGGGAGACACCGTCAAGGTACACGTTAAAATTAAAGAAGGTAACAGAGAGAGAATTCAGATTTTCGAAGGTTTTGTTCTGAAGAGACAGAACGGCGGAATCGCAGAGACTTTCACTGTTAGAAGAATTGCTTCCGGCATCGGTGTCGAGAAGACATTCCCACTGCACTCACCATGGGTAGAGAAGATCGAAGTGGTCAGAAAAGGCCGCGTCAGAAGAGCAAGACTTCACTACATGCGTGGAAGAACTGGTAAAGCAGCAAAAATTAAGACAGCAAAATAATCACGTCTGCGAGAGGAACCAAAATGGTTCCTCTTTTTATATTGTGATAAGCGTTTTTTTGCCAAAATGCGTTTTTTTAGTCGTTTTAGAAAAAACTCTGTGACTATTGGAATTTCAACGGTTTCTCATGCAGACTATCGAAAAAGCAGGCGCCAAAATGGCGCAGACCCTTGCAATTGCTTGATCAAATCATTTTTTCCAAATCCGCGATTTTTTGCAGTTTTTGCAAAAATGAGTATAAAAAATACTAGTAAACTCCATATACAGTGAAAATTGCATCTACAGACTGACTTATGATTATTTCCTAAATAGGTGCGAATTTTTAATATCATTTTGTATTTTGTCCGGAAAACTGAAAAACATATAGCCACAAAGCGGCGAAAAGTGGTATACTAAAGAGGATTTCGATTGAAGAAAACAGCTATTTTAGAAAGGAATTTTATGATAGAAAATATAAATTGGTATCCGGGACATATGAAGAAGACCAGAGAACTGATTCAGGAAAACCTGAAGATGGTGGATCTGGTCATCGAGGTGATTGACGCTCGGATCCCCATTTCCAGCAGGAATCCGATTATCGACGAGATTGTCAAGGATAAGAAGAGGGTCATCATCCTGAATAAGAGCGATCTGTCTGACAAGACGGAGAATCAGAAGTGGTCTGACTACTTTGCCGCCAAAGGCAGCCTGGTTCTGATCATGAACTGCATGAGCGGCGGAGGCGTCAATCAGCTGTACAAGCTGCTCGCGAAAGAACAAGATCGGAAAAACGAAGGCCAGATCAGAAAGAAGCCGCTGCGCATGATGATTGTAGGGGTTCCCAATGTGGGGAAATCATCCCTGATCAATCGAATGACCGGCCGCAAGAGCGCGCAGACGGGAGACCGTCCTGGTGTTACGAAAGGCAAGCAGTGGCTGACGCTGACAAATAATATGCAGCTACTGGATACGCCGGGCATCCTTTGGCCTAAATTCGAAGATCCTAAGGCTGGACTCAATTTAGCTTTCTGTGGTTCTATTAAGGACGAGATTCTCGATACGGCGACTCTGGCGATGGAACTCATCGGTGTCCTGCAGGCGGAATATCCGAAAGAACTGATGGAACGATATAAACTGACAGAGATATCAGAAACCCCACTTGCCACCATGGAAGACATCGCTTCCAAAAGAGGATTCATCCTGCCGGGAAAACGCATCGACTATGAGCGGTGCGGCCGCACCGTACTGGATGAATTCAGAAGCGGCAAAATCGGGAACATCACTTTAGAAAAATTGTCAAAACAGGTGCAGCAGTGAAAAAAGCAGAACGAGAGATATTTTTAAAAAACAGATTGGAAGAACTGAAAACCATAGAGAATCAACTGCAGGCAGAAGGTTTTCAATACATAGCCGGTGTCGATGAGGTCGGCAGAGGGCCCTTGGCCGGCCCGGTAGTTGCGGCAGCAGTCGTGCTTCCTGCGGATTTTGACGTATTGGGCGTGGACGACTCAAAGAAGCTTTCTGAGAAGAAGAGAAACGAGCTCTTTGGTGCGATTTTTGAAAAGGCAGTTTGTTACGGAATCGGGCAGAAAGACCAACAGGTGATAGATGATATCAACATTCTGGAAGCCACCAAGTTAGCCATGATCGAAGCCATTGAAAACGCAGAGAAGATGCTGTGGGAAAAAGCAGGACAGGAGATTGACTTTGTCCTCTTTGATGCCATGAAAATCGATGCGGTAGAAAAACCGCAGAGGTCCTTGATCAAAGGCGACAGCAGGAGCATCTCTATCGCGGCAGCGTCCATTGTAGCCAAAGTCACCAGAGACCGGCAGATGATCGCTTATCATGAGCAGTATCCCTATTACGCCTTCGACAGCAACAAGGGATATGGAACCAAGGCGCACTACGAAGGGATTGCGCAGCATGGGATCACCCCCATCCATCGAAAGTCATTTTTAAAAAATATAATAGAGAAGTAAAGAAAAGGAGAGCACAACATGGAAATCAAAAGCGATATTCAGATTGCACAGGAAGTCGAAATGTCCAACATCAGAGAAATTGCCAAAGCTTGCGGAATTGATGAGAAATATCTGGAACAGTACGGCAATTATAAGGCAAAAGTTGACTACAATCTTTTAGATGATAAAAAAGATGAACCTGACGGCAAGCTGATTTTGGTCACTGCCATTTCACCGACTCCGGCGGGAGAAGGCAAAACGACGACCTCTGTAGGTCTTGCTGACGCCCTGCATAAACTGGGAGTCAACGTGATGACCGCCCTGCGCGAACCATCCCTGGGACCGGTATTCGGCGTCAAAGGCGGCGCAGCTGGAGGCGGATATGCCCAGGTAGTTCCGATGGAGGACATCAACCTGCACTTCACTGGAGATTTTCACGCCATCGGCGCGGCGAACAATTTGATTGCCGCAATGCTGGATAACCACATTCAACAGGGTAACGCACTGGGAATCGACCCGAGAAGAATCACCTGGAAAAGAGCTGTGGACATGAATGACAGGCAGCTGAGACATATCGTAGACGGTATGGGAGGCAAGATGAGCGGTGTTCCAAGAGAAGACGGTTTTGAGATTACTGTCGCCAGCGAGGTCATGGCCATCATGTGCTTATCCAAAGATATCGATGACCTAAAGGAAAAACTGGCAAGCATCATCGTCGGATATACCTATGACGATAAGCCAGTCACTGTGCGCGATCTGAAAGCACAGGGGGCAGCAGCAGCTTTGCTCAAAGATGCCTTGAAGCCGAATCTGGTACAGACCTTAGAGAAGACGCCGGCTTTCGTCCACTGTGGACCTTTTGCCAATATCGCCCACGGATGCAATTCCATCATGGCGACCAGGATGGCTTTGAAGCTGGCAGACTACGTAGTTACCGAGGCTGGTTTTGCTGCAGATCTGGGTGCAGAAAAATTCGTAGACATCAAATGCCGGAAGGCTGGTCTGACGCCGTCTGCCTGCGTCATCGTAGCCACGGTCAAGGCGCTCAAGTATCACGGCGGCGTCAAAAAAGAGGATCTGGCTGCTGAGAACCTGGAGGCTCTGGAAAAAGGACTGCCGAACCTGCTTCAGCACGTAGAAAACGTGACGCAGCCCTTTGGCCTGCCAGCGGTAGTTGCCATCAACGAATTCCCGACGGATACGGAAGCAGAACTGAAATTAGTAGAAGATAAGTGCAAAGAGCTGGGCGTTAACGTAGTATTGAGCCAGGTATGGGGCAAAGGCGGCGAAGGCGGCATCGCTCTGGCAGAAGAAGTGATGAGACTCTGCGAGAAGGAGAACCACTTCCAGTTCGTATATCCTCTAGATGTATCCATCAAAGAAAAGATCGAACTGATCGCCAAGAAGATCTACAGAGCTGACGGCGTGATCTTTGAGGGAAATGCGAAGAAACAGTTGAAACAGTTAGAAGATCTGGGCTTCAATGAGGTACCGGTCTGCATGGCAAAGACCCAGTTCAGCTTTTCTGATAATCCGACCCTGCTGGGAGCGCCGAGAGGCTTCCAGATTACAGTGACGGATCTGAAGATCGATGCCGGAGCAGGATTCATCGTTGCAAAGACTGGCAACATCATGACCATGCCTGGTCTGCCAAAGGTACCGGCAGCAGAGCGAATCGATGTAGATAATACAGGAAAAATTACGGGATTGTTCTAAATGATCAATGAAGAGGCAGAGTGTACGCATCGTACACTTTGTCTTTTAGAATGTAGAGAGGTGTAGTGATGAATTTTACAGATAAGAGCTGCAGAGAATTTGTAGAAGTGCTATCTAGCAAAGCACCGGTTCCTGGCGGCGGCGGTGCATCTGCTTTGGCAGGCGCTTTGGGGACTGCCCTTGGAAACATGGTGGGGCAGCTGACCTTAGGAAAGAAAAAATACGCGGAAGTGGAAGAAGAGATCAAGGCATTGATGGAAAAGGCAGAAACCCTGCAGCAGGAGCTTCTGGCCTTGGTTGAAAAAGACGCGGAAGTCTTTGAACCACTGTCGAAGGCTTATGGCATGCCGAGAGATACAGAGGAAGAGAAGGCAGAAAAAGACCGGGTTATGGCAAAAGTTCTGAAGGATGCGGCAGAAGTGCCTCTTGAAATCATGCACAAGTGCTGCCAGGTGATCGACCTGCAGGGAGAGTTCGCAGCAAAGGGCAGCCGCCTGGCTGTCAGCGATGCAGGGGTGGGCGTCATCTTCTGCAAGTCGGCCCTGCAGGGAGCCAGTCTCAATGTCTTCATCAATACCAAGTCCATGAAGGATCGGGAACTGGCAGAGAGAATCGACAACGAAGCAGACGAGATGCTCCGCGAATATACCATGAAGGCGGACGAGATCTTCGCTTCTGTATTTCACGAACTGAGAAGATAGACTAGAAAGGAATACTATGGAAAAGTTACTAAAAGGAAAAGTTGTGGCGGACGCGATCAATCAGGGGATTCTGGAACGGACTCCGGCTTTGTACGAGAAAGGCATCGTGCCAACTCTGGCTATTGTCAGAGTAGGGGAGAACCCAAGTGACATCGCCTACGAAAACGGTGCAGTTAAAAAGGCAAAGGCTTTGGGACTTCAGCCAGAAAAGTTTATTTGTCCGGCAGATATCGCACAGGAGGATCTGATTGAGGTCATCAAAGCGATCAACAACGACGAGAAAATACACGGGATTCTGCTTTTGCAGCCTCTGCCAAAAACCATCGACGCAGATGCGGTGAGAAATGCCCTCTGTCCGGAGAAAGACCTGGACTGTATTGCTGATGCTTCCCTAGCACGACTCTTTCTTGGGCAGGAGGAAGGCTTCGCGCCTTGTACGGCAGAAGCCTGCATCGAAATCCTCAAACATTATCAAATTGAAATCAAAGGAAAAAAGATCGCAGTCATCGGCAGAAGCATGGTGATCGGAAAGCCTGTAGCGATGATGCTTCTCAAAGAAAACGCTACGATTACCATCTGTCACACGAGGACCTCGGCGGAGGACATGAGGGAAATCTGCCAAAGTGCAGATATCATCATCGCTGCTGCGGGCCACGCAGGGACCCTGAAGGCGGATATGGTCAGCCCAGGGCAGGTGATCATCGATGTAGGTATCAACTTCAATGAAGAGGGAAAAATGCTGGGAGACGTGGATTTTGAGCCTGTCAGCGATATCGTATCCGCCCTCACGCCAGTGCCAGGCGGTGTGGGCAGTGTAACTACCACACTTTTGATGAAACACCTGGTAGAGGCGGCAGAAAAAACAATAAAATAACTGAATGCATAAAAATTCATATTGACGAAATTTTATTTAAGGTGTAAAATACTTGCACAGTATAAATAAAACGGAGGATTCAATATGAAACGGAAAGTGATTTTGTATATGGCGGTAAGCCTTGATGGTTATATTACGGATAAAGACGGCGGAACCAACTGGCGAAATGGCGAAAGTGAGTTTTATCAGGGCGACTACGGCAAGAGCGGATTTTTGTCTATCGTGGACACGGTCGTCATGGGGAAGAATACTTATAAGAAAATTATGGACAAGGGCGGGGCGGCAAACTGGCCCTATAAGGATATGACTACCTATGTCATCACCCATCTGCCAGAAGAGGATACAGAAAATATCAAGTTCGTGGATTCCAGAATGAGCACTTTTTTACAGGAACTGCTGCAGAAAGATGGAAAAGATATCTGGATCTGCGGCGGTTCTGATCTTGCCAATCAGGTTATCAGGGAGAATATGGTGGACGAATACCATCTGACGATACATCCGATTATTCTCGGCGGCGGCGAGAGACTGTTCGGCGACAAGAACAAAGAAATCAAGCTGCACCTGGTTAAGAACGTAGCAAAGAATGGCGTGATCGACTGCCTGTATGAGAAACTATAAACAAGGGGCTGTCGCATTAACGAAGAAACGGCGT